>Ga0180433_10000044_pt1 | contig 188247 bp, 185 predicted proteins | sample SS_ome_8_FD_132980 | JGI IMG/M metagenome (GOLD analysis project Ga0180433, IMG submission 132980) | Hypersaline lake sediment archaeal communities from the Salton Sea, California, USA - SS_1_D_1 metaG | ecosystem: Environmental > Aquatic > Non-marine Saline and Alkaline > Hypersaline >...
ATTATTATATTCTTTCCAATTTCTATTTCTTATAGGTGTTTTAGGGGATGACATGGTGGTCACAAATCATGTTTCTCCTAGCACCTATATTATTTTTCTCTCTGACTTGTGCGACAGCCTATGCGTAGTGATAACCTTTTTAAACAGATATTCTCTATATAACAGCCGTCAGCGGCCATAGGGAGGAGGAAACACCCGTTCCCGTCTCGAACACGGAAGTTAAGCTCCTTCACGGTTTTGCCGGTACTGGTCCACGATTGGGAAAGCGGACTGCTGCTGACACTCATACTTATTCTTTTAAAATATCGGTCAGAATAATTGCTGATGAAACCAAAAGAAAAACTCCATATCATGTATGGTGTTGTGATTCTGCTTGCACTTCTCATACTTTATTTTTATCTGGAAAGCTCAAGCTGGAGAACTTATTCAGAAGAGCTTGAAACCAAGAATGTAAATCTCAACGAAACACTGGTCCTTACCGAAAGCAGACTCAACAACGAAATCGATTCCCTGAATTCCGAACTCGAGACAACCAAACAAAACCTTAATGAAACGGGTTCATCCCTGGAACAGTGCTACTCCGACCTTGATGAAAGAAGCAGTGAACTGGAGGTCTGCCTTTCAAGAAACGAGGAGCTTGGCGAATTCCTGTCAGAAACAAGCGATGAACTGGAAAACCTCAGCGCCCAGCTTGATGCATTCGAGGCGCAGATAAAACAGTCCATGTCCTGGTTCACCAATAATTCGGATATGGATACCCTGTCCATGAGTTTCAAGTATCAGGTTGACAAATGCACCACAAATACTGTAATCAATGCTGCCTGCATCCCGATAGTAATGAAAGAGGAGAAGCACTGGTCATATAAACGCGATGAAGAACTTGATGACCTTCTTTCTCTTGAAGAAATGAGTTTGAATAATGGTGGCGACTGTGAGGACTGGTCGCTCTATTTCAAGGCAGCCTACAACTATCTTAAAGCAGAAGACAGGCCAGAACGTTATCTTCTTTCAGTGGTTCCGGGCATAGGCGATTTCCAGATATATGGAGACCATTATTATACCGGCGCCGAAGGAAAAGAAGTAGGAACAACAGATGATTATGTATATATAATATGCTATGATTCGCACTGCATTGTTGCAATAAGCGACCAGAAAATCAAAAATAGCGGGGATATTTATAAGCTGCGCGGCGCACCTGCAATAGAACCGCAGAACGGCCAGTACATGTTCACAATCGGAAACCTGCTTGCTCCTGACATATGTTCCCCCCAATATTGTGATTATTCCGATATCTGGATTGTCATCACGGACGACGACATCTATGACTTCCACTATAACTGGCAGTGGACAAGCTACAAGGATTATCATGAGGCTGCAGTCTATTACAAACAGCGTGTGGATGCCATGAAATCTCTCGTGGAACAGACCGCCGGCTAAGTTTATTTAAACAGTTCCAGCCTAATCTTCTTTTATGGAATTCTACGATGTTATCGAGGGAAGGCATTCGATAAGGGCCTTCCAGGACAAGGATGTCGAGAAAGAGAAGATTACGAAGATTCTCAGCACTGTTTCTCTTTGCCCTACAGCAGGAAACCTCCAGGCATACAAAATCTATGTCGTAAAAACAAAAGAGTTGAAAGAAGAGCTTTCAGAGGCTGCACTCGGCCAGGGTCCGGTAGCAGAAGCTCCTATAGTTCTTGTTTTCTGCGCTGACCAGAAACAATCTGCAATGAAATACGACGAACGCGGCGCGCAGTTATATGCAATTCAGGATGCGACAATTGCAGCTGCATATGCGCAGCTTGCAGCCACCGCAGAAGAGCTCGGTTCGGTCTGGGTGGGCGCATTCGACCCTCTTGAAGTTTCAAGAATACTGAACATAGAGCCATACCACATTCCTGTTGCAATAATTCCCATCGGCTATCCTGCGGAAATTCCGGAAGGAAGGGACAGAAGGGATTTGAAGGAAATGGTTATAGAGGTATGAAATGAGGCCGCCTGCAGACCTGTGTGTTGTATGCAAGGGTACGAAAAAACTGTGCGGACAGTCTTTCTGCCCGATACTCAAAAGGATTGATGTGCAGATAGGCTTCAAACAGAAGATAAAAGAACAGGTTTTCGGTCCTTCGCAGGAAGTTTTTGTAGGCAGCTACGGCTATCCATATGTTTCATTCGGACCGCTTGCAACCGTGGAAGGAAAACCTATGGGTGTGCGCGACCTTTACGGAAAACCCTATGATGAAATAATCGAAAAGCGTTCGGGAATGGTGCGCGGAAAAAAGTTTGCAACAGAAAGCAAGAGAATGAAGCGTGACATGCAGGAAGTGGCCCTGAGCATAAAAGCAACCGATGTGGAAATGAAATTCACGAAGAAACCGACAATGGCAATCCAGTTCTCGTCTCTTGTCCAGCCGATGGGGCCGTCAGCGCCTTTATTTTCATTCAGGCAGGCGGAAAATCCGAAAATACCTAAAAAAGTAGACAGTGTTGTTGACGAAAATCTTCTTGCAGCAGAAGCAGTGGCAGAACTGATGAAGCATGATTTCGACAATTATTATATTACCAATATTTTCTCAACCGGTGTGCTCGGAAAAGAGGAAAACAGGAAAATAGTTCCGACAAGATGGTCGATAACCGCACTTGATGATATAATCGGAAAACAAAGAATGGAAAAAATAAGGAATTTCAGAAAACAGATAAACGATTACTTTGTTTTCGAGCACAAAGATTACGATAACCAGTACCATATACTGATGATGCCGGGCAACTGGGAATTTGAAAATTTTGAATCCTGGTCTCCGAAGAGCGTTTGGGCAATGGGCTCAAAGCACACAGTTACGACAGAGGAATACGAGCCTTTCAGAGGAAGAACAAAATACGCTGATTCGCAGGTAGGCGGATATTATGCAAGCAGGTTTTCCATAATCGAATATCTTGAAAAAATAAGAAGGCAGGCAAGGGTTGTTGTTTTCAGGGAGATAGGAGAAGGCTACATGGTTCCGTTGGGGGTGTTCCAGGTGCGCGAAGGAGTAAAGTCAGCGCTTGAAAAACGTCCGAAAATATTCAGCACATTAAATGAAGCATTCATTCATCTTTCAGAAAGACTCGGCGTCCCCCTAAACCGCTATCTTAACCTGAGCAAAATACTCAAACAAAGCAGATTGACCGATTTCTAAAAGAACTCGATTAGCAGAACCAGAGGCAGCACATATTTCAGAAGAAGATAGAAAAACTCCCCGAGATCCTTCGAGAATATATTTTCCATAACCCTTCGTGATTCTTTCCATCCCCATATCAGCACCACAAGCATTCCTATCGTTGTTATCGGGGCAATTCTTTCAACAACAACCCCGTCAAGGAAATCCAGTATCTTCATGCCGGCAAATTCAAGCTTCAGCGGGCTGTAGCTTAGAGCTGCAGGAACGAAAAGAATAAGCAGAAGAAGAACTGCTATGGCAACATCCCCTAATCTTCTCTGCCCGTCTATTCTTCTGATTCCGTTTACCATTACCTCCATTGATGATACTATTGATGTCATTGCAGCGCAGAAGAGCATGAGGAAGAAAAGGGGCATGAGAATATTCCCCAAAGGCATCTGTGAAAATGCAATGGGAAGTGAATCAAATGCAAGGCTCGGACCTGCCGAAGGGGATAATGCAAAGGTGAATGTTATTGTGAAAATAACCATCGCGCTTATAATCGCTATCGCAGTATCTGCAAATGCTATTACCCCTACAGAACCAAGCATTTTCTCCTTTTCCTTCTCATGCAGGTACTCTCCATAAGTGAACATTATCCCAAGACCTATCGAAAGGGAGAATATCGCCTGCGTAAGCGCAGCCATAATCAAATCAGGAGTGATATTATCGAGATTAACTGTTGTCAGAAAGCCTATTGCCTCATTGACACCGCTTAATGAAAGCGTATTCAGGAACAGGAACAAAAGCGCAATCACGAAAAACGGGAAAAGATAAAGGTTGAGTCTTTCAATTCCCTTTCTTATTCCGGCAGTCGATATCGCTCCGGCAATCAACAGCGTGATTCCTGCGAAAATCGGAAGAAGCCAACTGTCAGACGCTTCGCTGAATGAAGGCGGAGTTCCTGGAAGTGAAAAGAAGAAATAATACAGCACCCATCCGGTTATCACCAGGTAATATGAAAGAATTATCCAATTTATGAGGAAAGGGAAACCTCCAGCCGGCCAGTATTTTCCTACAAGCTCCTTGAATCCTGCAAAAAGCGGCTTTCTTGTGCTTGCCCCGGCCATTATTTCAATGACTATTCCGGGAATTGCGAGCATCAGTACAAAAAACAGATAAACAAGAAGGAACGTTCCCCCGCCGTTCTCGCCCGCAATATACGGGAATCTCCAGATATTTCCTATTCCTACTGCTGAACCTGCGGATACCAGAATAAACATCAGGCGGGAGGACCAGTATTCGTCTGCCATTTATCTTCTTCTCTTTTTCTTAGGCTTTACTTTTTTCTTTATTTTCTTCTTAGCCTTTTTCTTCGCTTTCCTAGGAGCTGCCTTTGCGCTCGTTGCCCTGTTAAGCTCTTCAATTTCAATCATCATAAGGTCAAGCTTTGGTGCAATCTGTTCGAGTGAGATGCACAATCTGTCCAGCCAGCTTGCAACAAGTTTTGTATCTGCATACCGGCCTTTCCTGTACATCTCCATTCTTATCATTTTGACTTCGTCCTTAAACTCCTTTATCGTCTTTACCATGTCTCAAAACCTCCGGTTTTGAACAGTCAAAATTGCAAAAAAGCAATTTTGCCATCTTATCACCGCTCTATCTTCTATCTTTAATTTTAAATATCTTAGCTGGCAAATTAATACATGGAAACACGCAAGCCCGCTGTTGCAGGGAGCTTCTACCCGGATGATGAAAAAGAACTGAAAGAAATGATAGAGAAGTTCATCAAAGACGCCAAAACCGTTGAAATCAAGGGAAAACTCCGCGGCCTGGTGGTTCCCCACGCCGGCTATGTCTATTCAGGTCCGGTGGCTGCCTATGGATACAAACTCCTTATGAAACAAAAACCCCAGCCAACCGATATCCTGCTTATGGGTCCGGCGCATTACGGAATGTTCATCGGAGTCGCTGAATCAGGAGCAAATACCTGGATAACCCCCCTCGGTCCCGTAAACACAGGGAGCATATCCTCAAAACTAACCAACCACTCGATGGTCAATGTTTATCCGCAGGTGCATGCTCCTGAACATTCACTGGAGGTGCAGCTGCCTTTTCTGCAAATGGTGATGAAAACCGATTTTACGGTCTATCCTGTTCTTACCGGGGAAGTGAATCCTGCAGCCCTTGCCAATGCGATAGAGCCTGCGTTAAAGGACAATATGCTTTTCCTTGTCAGCTCAGACCTCAGCCACTATCACCCTTATGAAAATGCAAAAAAGCTCGATGCACTTGCAAATGAGGGCGTTCCAAAACTTGATTTTGAAAAAATGGAATATGCAGAAGCCTGCGGGAAAATCCCCATCCTTACATTGATGCAGATAGCAAAACTCCGCGGGTGGAAGGGCAAGCTTCTTGACTATAGGAATTCCGGGGATACTGCAGGCCCGAAGGACAATGTAGTCGGATATGGCTGTTATGCATTCTACGAGTGATTCCATGGACCTTACTGAAAATGAAAAGAAATTCCTTCTGGAAATTGCAAGGAAATCAATAGAGCACTATCTTTCAACCGGAAATCCGCTTGAACTCGGACCCTCAGAGGTGCCCTCCGAAAATCTCATCAAAGAAGGGGCATGCTTTGTTACTTTGAGAAAAGGAGACGAACTCAGGGGCTGTATCGGAAGTCTTGAAGCACAAAAACCTCTTTTCAAGGATGTTATCGATAATGCGGTTGCTTCTGCAGTCGGAGACCCGAGGTTCCCTCCGCTCAGCCCGTCTGAACTTCAAAATGTTAGAATCAGCATATCAGTGCTGACAGAACCAAAGGAATTTCCCGTAAGCGGACCAGAAGAGCTTCTTGAAAAGCTTGTTCCGGGTAAACACGGACTTATCCTGCAGAAAGGGCTTGCAAAAGCCACATTTCTGCCCGTAGTCTGGGAAGAGCTTCCGGACAAAGAGGAATTTCTGAGCCATTTAAGCATAAAAGCAGGTCTTGCTCCTGACGGTTGGAAAGACCCGCAAACCAGATTTTTCATGTATGAAGCCATCGAGTTTTCAGAATAACATGTGTTTTTACACTCATTTTCCACACTAATGTCTATTTTTACACACTAAAAATAATAACATATTTAAACGCTTTCGGACATTATAATCCCAGAGGGTGTGATGGAATGGGAAGTGCTGTCGTGTTGGATAAGACTGCCAAAAAAGAAGGGCAAAGAAAGAAAGTTCCAAAAACACCACTTAAAAATCGCGACCTTTATGGAGAAACCCTCAAAAACCTCAGAACAATCAACAGAGGTCAGGGCCCGAAATCAATATACTCTTCATTATCAGAACATAAGGACCTGATAGACATTATCTTCGAAATACCCAAAGCGCCGGCAATCCTTGAGCGTATAATGATGAAAGAAAAAAAATGGGATGACAAATGGATGGCCGCCATTTTGACAGCGCTTATAAGACACAGGGAAGGCGTTGAACTGACAGGCAAGCAGATAATACTCCATGAACTCCTGTTGGACAGAAGAGAAGAACTCATAAGGGACCTTGGCTATGTAGGTACTGACGGCGGCGAAGTGCTGGTGGATATTCTTGACAGCAAAAACAACATGCACGCCCAGATGGCTGCAGCGCTTATGCTGGATAACTCTGAGATTTCACCAAAAGACCTTGAAAGACTGTTCAGATTAGTCCATACCGGGACCATTAAAGATGCTGAAACAGAAGCAGTCGTGGAATCTGTCTGCGATGAAAATTTATCAAGACTCGCTCCTCATCTTGCAAGAAGACTGGTTGAAGACGAAAGCGTTGAGGAACTTATAGTCAAAATAGGCAGATCAATGTGGTTCCCGTTGCTGGTCGTGCTTAACAGCGACTGCGATAATAAAGAAAAAGTAATACGTGTTCTGGGAAAAATCAATGCTCCTGAAGTGGCAGGTTCACTCCAGAAATTCACTGAGCCCGGGGTTTACGCAGACAGTATCAGGGCAGCAGCAGAGGAAACTATCCAGAAGATTCAATCCTCTTAGCAATTTCCAGGCACTCTTCCTTTGTCAATGTTCTTACTTTTCTATTTTCAAATTTTCCAAGCCCGGTTATTCCGAATTTTTTTGAATCTTTAACCGCATTTCTTACAGTTTTGTTTTTATGCTGGAAAAGAGCCCTAATAACATCCTCTTCCTTCCCGGTAAGTTTCTTCCCGGTAGGTTTCAGGACAATTATTACAGAATCCACCTTCGGCACAGGGAAAAAGAGATGTTTAGGAACCTTTTGCACAAGTTCAACATCAAATGCAAGCTGTGAAGTGACGCTTAATCTGCCGTAATTCCTTTCATTTGCTTTCGCAATCATCTTTTCAGCAAATTCTTTCTGGACAATAAGAACTGCTTTCTCAAATTCATAATCAGCAAGCCTGAATATTATATCCGATGATATGTAATACGGGATATTCCCGAGAACAACATCAAATTCAGGAAGTTCTGCCTCAAGGAAATCCCCGACAACAACAACCATCCGTTTCTCGTTTTCAAAGCGTTTCCCGAGAATCCCGCCTAATTCTTCATCTTTTTCAAAAGCATAAACAATTCTCGGTTCTCCTCTTATTATTTCATCCGTAAGTCTTCCGTCGCCTGCCCCTATCTCAACAACGCGTTTTTCTTTTACCTCTGCCAGTTTAACTTCTTTACGCAGGATATTCCTGTCCTTCAGGAAATTCTGCCCAAGTCGTTTTTTCGCTTTCATATTCCCTTTTTTCCCTCGTGTATCAGAATTCCGTCTATTATCCCATAGGCATAATTGGCGCATCCGAAAGCGCTGAAATAATTTCCTTTCTCAAAATAGTGCTTTGCGTCGGTAAGGTAATTCCCTGCCCACTCATATGATTTTGCGTATTTTTCCGCAAGCCCGGCCTCTTTAATCTGCTCTATTACCTGCTCGAGCTTTTTTATGTCCTTAAGCGCTCTTTCCCTCTCGTCCATGCTACTTTTTAAAACTAAACGGCTTAATAAATCTCTCTTATGGCAGGGCTACTAAGCAAAACCACTGTGCCCTAGCCAACTACCCACCTGGGAATATAGGTGGTTTAAGGGCTCATAGCTCAGCAGTAGAGCGCTCGCCTTGCACGCGAGAGGCCGAGGGTGCGAATCCCTCTGAGTCCATTTTCAAGGGTGCGGGGATGGATATAAGCGTAATTTTGCCTACAAGAAATGAAGCAGAAGGAATAGCAGACTGCATAAGCAAGATATCAGATACCCTTGTTAAACAAAAACTGTCTTATGAAATTCTTGTTATGGATGATGACAGCGCTGATGGAACAAAGAATATCGTCAGCAAACTCTCCAAAACAAACAAAAATATCCGCCTCGTCAACCGTTCTCCCCCCTATGGTTTCGGCTATTCCATAAGGGACGGCATACAACTGGCAGACAGCAAAATGACTGCGATAATGATGGCAGACCTTTCGGACAATCCTGTTTTTTTGAGGAATATGAAAGAAAAACTGGATGAGGGCTGTGACTGCGTAAACGGCTCAAGATTCGTCAAAGGTTCAAAAATAATCGGTTATTCACCACTGAAATATCTGTCCAACAGGATGTTCAATATCGCAGTGATGGCCGGTTTTTTTACCGGAGTAACCGATACATCCAATAATTTCAAGGCTTTCAGAACCGACAGGGCCAAAACAGTGAAACTTGATTCACGCGGTTTTGAAGTAGGCGCAGAATTGATGCTCAAGATGCTGGTAAACAAAATGAAAATATGCGAGGTGCCTGTTACATGGGAGGACAGGACTTCAGGAACAGCGAAATTCAGGCTTCGCAGTAACTTTATTAAGTATTTTCTGCTATTCTTGAAGATGTTGAAGTATTCGTATCTTGACAGGTTTTTCAGGTGAAATTAATGAAAGTTTCTGTAGTGGGTATAGGAAGAGTCGGACTGCCTCTGGCAATGTTCCTGGCATCAAAAGGGCATCATACATACGGGGTGGATATAGATGAGAAAAAGGTGGAGATGCTCAAATCAGGAAAGATGCCGTTTTTCGAGGAGGGCGGAGATGAATCTCTCAAAAAAACAATAAACAACGGCTTTGAGCCCACAACCGATTTCTCAAAAATAACTTCTTCTGATTACATAATTCTCACTCTTGGAACTCCGGTGGATGAATTCCTTAATCCTGATTTTTCACAGCTCGAAAGCGCATTGGGTTCATTAATGCCCCACCTGAAGGAAAACCAGACCATAATACTCAGGAGCACAGTATCCCCGGGAACCACCGAATACGTTAAAAATTATATTGAAAAGAACACCAAATTCAGAATAGGCGAGAATCTTTTCCTGGTTTTCTGCCCCGAAAGGATAGCAGAGGGAAAGGCGCTCAAAGAGCTTGAAGAACTCCCTGAAATAGTCGGTTATCTTGATGAAAAAAGCAGAGACAAGGCGGTTGAGCTTTACAAGTCAATGAATAAGGAGACGTATACAAGCACTGCAATCAATGTCGAACTGCTCAAGCTTTTCACAAACATGTACCGATATATCAATTTCTCCATAGGAAACGAATTCCTCGTTATTGCAGAAGACTGGGGGGCAAACATTCATGAGATAATCGAATTGTCAAACAGGAATTATCCGAGAGGCGGACCGAAAATACCCGGATTTGCAGCAGGACCATGCCTTTTCAAAGATGGTTTTTTCCTGACAAACAACATTCCATTTCCTGACCTGATTTCCGCAGCATGGAAGGTCAATGAAAATCTGCCCGGATATCTTATCCACAAGGCAAAGAAAATCAAACCAATCAAAGGAGCAAAATGCGTGGTGCTCGGCCTTTCATTCAAGGCTAATATCGATGACGACCGCGCGTCGCTTTCTCATAAAATAAGGAAAATCATGAGCAGGGAGATGGGCGATGTTGTAACCCATGATGTTTATATCGACAACAAGAATCTGGAGGAAACACTTAAAGATGCTGAGTTCCTTGTAATCGCAACAGCACACAACGAATACAAAAAACCGCTTGACTATTACAGGAAATTCGTAAAGCCGGATTGTGTTGTTATAGATATCTGGAATCTATTCGGAAAAAACAGCGTTATTTTCAGGTGTTGAAACATGGCAAAAGTAACAGTTACCGGAGGGGCAGGATTCATAGGACACAATGTAGTCAACAGACTGCTCGAGGCAGGACATGAAGTAACAGTAGTGGATAATCTGAGCAAAGGAGACATCAAGAATCTGGACATGGACAAAATCAATTTCAGACAGGCGGACTTGTGCAATTCAGAGCAGACAAAAGGAATTCTCGATGATATGGAATACTGCTTTCATTTTGCTGCAAAAATAGGAGGAATAGCGTATTTCCATAAATATCCTGCAGAAATTCTCAGGGACAATACACTCATGCTTTCAAATCTCCTTGATGCTGCAAGGGATTCAAAAGAATTCAAGAAAATGGTTTACATCTCCTCATCAATGGTTTTCGAAAGAACCCAGACCTTCCCTTCAAAAGAGGAGGACATTTTCACTTCACCGCCTCCGATAACCCATTACGGATTTTCAAAACTGGTGGGCGAGTATTACTGCAGGGCATTCAATGAACAATACGGGATGAAATACTCCATCTTCAGGCCTTTCAATGCATACGGTCCCGGCGAAGTGCCCGAGCATGAAGTCGGAATAGCCCATGTTATCCCGGACCTTATAAGGAAGGTTTACATAGACAAACAGTATCCGGTTGAAATCCTCGGTGATGGAGACCAGATAAGGGCATACACCTATGTCACCGACCTTGCAGATGCGATATCAACATTGACCTTTGACCCCAGAACAGACAATGAAGACTACAATGTTTCAAACCCGAATGCAAATACAGTGATGGAACTCCTTGAAAGAATCTGGAAGATGTGCGGGGATGAAAGAAAGCTTGAAGTCAAGCATCTGCCTGTATTCAAGGACGATGTAAAGAAAAGGGTTCCTGACACCGGGAAAATACAGTCTCTCGGCTGGAAACCGAAAGTCGACCTTGATGAAGGCCTTAAACTTACTTTTGACTGGATAACGGAAACCGTGAAAAAATGAAAATCCTGAATTACGAACTTGAGAAAGCGGATTACATATTCATTGCTTTAGCTTTAGTCCTGCTTTATCTGAATTTTTCCTTGCTCAGCGAACTGAAGCAGGTTCCAAGCCCTCCCTACGGCGGGGATTTCTACAACGGTCTTGGCGGGGTTCTCCATATAATCGATGGCGGTTCTGTTTTCGACAGTGCACAAATGGTCGGAGAAACCCCATGGGTGCCCTGGGCCTATCATCTTTCGGTCGCACTTTTTTCAATAATAACCGGCCTCGAGCCATGGGCAGCACTGGTTTACTTTTCACTGGTAATCCAGATTCTTGCAATGCCCCTGATTTATTTTCTCCTCCAGAAAATAACCAATGACAAATATCTTTCATTATTCGGTCCGGTTCTTTTTGTATCTCCATTTCCTCTTTTCAAATATTCCGACTTTGCGACCTGGCTGATAGTTCCTGCATTTGTCTATTCTCTTTATCTTCTGATGGAAAAAGCAACTCTCAGGCGCGCTATATTTTCAGGAATCATGCTTGGTCTTATGGGCCTGAGCAATACCCAGGCTTTCTTCGTAGGCTTCATTCTATTCGGCCTGTTCCTCATCGTTTTCCTGCTTCCGAAACTCAGGGAAAAACTGGATTTTGAAACCATTAAGCCGTATGCAGTAGTCTTGGTATTAGGAACACTGATTTCAATACTGTTCTGGTTCTGGCCCATCTTTGTCTATCATGGTGAAACTCTCAATCCAGTACAAGATATAACCAGTCCTGACATGCATGATTCAGGATATCTATGGAAATCAATATCTGATTCGCTTAATTCATTTCTTTTTCCCTACAAGTTCGGTCTTTCAGTTGTTTTCACATTATTGAATCTTATCGGATTAGGGGTTGTCCTGAAGAATTTAAAGGAAGACAAAAACAAATTCATTCTCGTGCTTGTTATCGCCCTGTTGATAGGAATTTTCCATCCTTTGCTGACAGTTCCGCTTTTTGACCTGCATCTGATGAATTTCATGATGGCTGCGAGACTGCTCCCCACCATAAACATAATTTTGATGACAATCGGCGCCGGCTTCATCCTCAACAAAATCAATGGACAAAAATATGCAAAATGGGCAGTGATAATAATCCTGATAGCACTTGCACTTATGCAGGTGTTATCCTCACTGGAAGCAAAAAACGAAGACCAGTGGATAGAATACGGCAAAACAGAGCTTCCGCAGCCCTATGCAGACCTTGCGGACTGGATAAGGACAAACAGTGATGTAAATGACGTTTTCCTTACTACAAATGAAGGTGGATTCATGATGAATGCGCTGACAGGAAGAAAAGTTGTTTCATACAGAAGAGCGCATGCCAGCCCATACACAGACATGAACAAAAGAATGGCGGACCAGGCAGTGATGGTCTATGGAAACAATTCTGCAGAAACCATAAAGCTGATTGAAGAACATAATGTGAAGTATCTCCTATGGTCGAACAGGTGGATGTTTGACGAATTCCAGTTTGATGAACAGGGCAGGCTTGTTGCATTTTACGATCCGCTGAATGTGCCCAATGAACCTGAATACAGACAGTACTGGTCTGATAATCAGGTTATGTACATAACACTAAATATGTCTCTCGACCCTGCACCTAGGGAAGGAGTTCCATTTTATGATATGATTGTCGCATTGCCAACCAATCCAACTCCAGATATGCCTTATTCACCTGTACTTGTCCAGCAATTCACGCTCAAAAAGACAATAAGCCACGACGGAGTTGATTATTTCAGAATATACGAGGTCAGGAATTCATGAGATACCTGCTGAACATCCTTTTCTCAATCATAATCCTCCTCTTAATATTCTATCTTATAGACGTCAACACGCTCGTCAATGTTCTTGTAAATGTGAATCTTTTCTATGTAGCTTTGGCAATTTTTTTCTACATTATCCTGAACATCCTAATGAGTCTCAGGATAAAAGTAATTCTTGACGGGCTTGGAAATGAAGTGCCATTGAAAGAGACGATTATCTCCAGTTTTACCGGAATGCTTGCATCTGATTTTACGCCTGCAAGGAGCGGTTATTTTTTCACAGCATTCGACCTTTCATCCAGATTAAAACTTCCTCTTGAAAATACCATGATATCGATTTTCGGACCCCAGCTCCTTGAATTCACGATAAAATCACTGTGCGTAGGCATACTTGCAGTCTTTGTTCTCAGCCAGTTTGAGATTTTTGAAGACCAGTCAATCTACATAATCCTCAGTGCCGCGCTCATATTTTTGGTGGTCCTGTTTTTCGGGATGCTCCTTTTCTCAAAAGGTTTTCTTAAGAAATTCTCATTCATAAAAAAGCTTCCATTAGGGGGAAAGTTTTTCTCCCTGTTCCACATGATGCAGGCGAATTCAGGGGTTCTGCTGAAAAAGAAATACCAGATTATCGGCCTTACTCTTGGCAGCTGGTTCCTAAAGACATGCGAGTGGTTCTGCCTTGCAAAATCACTGAATATATCCTTATTCGACCCGGTACTTGAGTTTCTCTTCATAGGTGTTTTTCAGGCATCGGTTACTCTCATACATTTCATGCCGATTCCAACAATCGCGGGAATGGGGACTTCAGAGGCTGCCTTTGGCGTGATTCTGCTTCTCTTCGGAGTTCCCATTGAAACCGGGGTCGCATTCGGGCTCCTTACCCGCGGACTTATGATTTTTGTGGATTTCATTTTCGGCGTGGGAAATCTTTCAGTCTATATACGGAGAGAGAAGATAAAGGGAATCCTGGACGATATTCAGGATGTTGAGCGCAGGGCAGAGGCCTAGCCATAATTTAAATTTATTATCGTTATATTCTATTTGAGGGTGAGGCAATGAAAATTGCAATAAGCGGATTCGGAAGAATTGGAAAAATATTCTTGAGGGCAGCCATAGAGCAGGGTGCTTTTGGAAAGGATTTCGAGGTTGTTGCCATAAACACGCGAAGTGCATCGGACATGCATGCACATCTGTTCAAGTACGATTCAGTTTATGGCAGATTCAATGGCACGGTTGAAGCTACAGAAGATTCGATAACCATAAACGGCAAGAAAATAAAGTGGATTCAGGAAGCAGACCCCCTGAAACTTCCGTGGAAAGAGCTTGAAGTTGATATTGTAATTGAAAGCAGCGGAAAATTCCGCTCGCGTGATGATGCTGAGAAGCACATAAAGGCAGGCGCAAAGAAAGTAGTCATATCCGCTCCGGGAAAAGGATGCGATGCGACCGTGGTTCCAGGGGTAAACGACCACATAGTAACCAAGGATATGAGCCTGTTTTCTCTTGCTTCATGCACAACAAACTGTCTTGCACCGATAACAAAGGTAATCGATGAAAAATTCGGCATAGAAAGAGGATTTCTGACAACCTGTCACGCATATACCAATGACCAGAGAGTCCTTGACGGAAGCCATAAAGACTGGAGAAGGGCAAGGGCGGCGGCAGTAAACATAATTCCTACTACAACCGGGGCAGCAAAGGCAATAGGCATGGTCATTCCAAACCTGGAAGGCAAAATGGACGGCTATGCGCTCAGGGTTCCCATTCCGTGCGGTTCAATCAATGATATTTCGCTTGTTCTGAAGAAAGAAGCTACAGCAGAGGAAATAAATGCTGAACTGAAAAGGGCTTCAAATGAGGAGCTGAAGGGCATTCTGGCATATACCGAAGAGCAGTTGGTTTCAATAGATATCATCGGAAGGCCGGAATCCTCCATTGTAGACGGAAATCTGACAAAGACAATGGGCAACCTTGCAAAGATTTCAGCGTGGTATGACAATGAGTACGGCTATTCAAAACGGCTCGTAGATTTCATAAAGAAATTGAAAAAACTGTAGGATTACTTAACCTTGACCTTGCAGATGTATACCTTTGCCAGCAAGACAAACCCGAACATTATCAACAGCAGAGGCCATGCCTTCGCAAATTCCAGTCCGTCAATCAATCCGAAGTTCAACGGCAGGGCCAGAAGGCCGAAAGCTATCAATAAGTAAGCGGGCAGCTTTGCATGGGGATCCAAAGCCTCTTTGTAAAACTCATGTCCATGTGCTGTCTTGGTCTTTACGGTTTTTTTCGTTCTTTTTTTTGCCATAAAAATCACCTGAATTATTGGGATATAACTTTAAATCGCAAATATTTAAGAATGTTATAGGTAATTCCTTGAAATTCCTGTGCCAAATCACAACCATCCGAATAAAACATACATCAAAGTTGGTATGAAAAGGATGCAGAAGCATATGAAAAACACAGTGTGTGCAAGGTCAAGGAAGTTATGCACTGCAAATACTGTGATTGATTCGTTTTTGTCTATCCTTGATACGAATCTCTTCAGGAATCCGAGAAGAATAAGCACCGGGACTGCTATAATTATTATTGCCAGCAAAGGAACATATGTTTCGTATCTGAGAAAATCAACAATCTCGCGCAGCCCATTCATGGCATAAAGGAAGACAATCACGGCCAGCCCTATCACGAATACGAAAAAATCCGATATTCTACCCATTTTAGGATAAACCCCCTGGGTATATTCCTCGCTCATTATCTTTACCGACCTCGGCAGCTCCCATATAATGAATCCCAGTATAAAGAGTATCGTAGCTATCGAAAACGTAGAACTTTCAAAAAACTGGAAAAATGCCTCCATAATCGTCATTCAATCACCTTTCTTCAATTTGTTTATTATCTTCATAAGCTCTTCAGGCTCGATTCTTGTCCTGTATTTGCCCATTATTCTTTTAATATCAAGCTCATTTTCTTTTGCAATTTTTTCAAGCTCTTTTCCGCTTATTTTTTTGAATTTCAGGACTATTTCATCAAGCTTCTTCCCTTTGGCCATTTCCTTAAGGACTTCAGGAATTGCTGATTTTACGAATTTTCCTTCTTTGTATGCTGAAAACATCTCGGTGATAGTTGCATCAAGCTCTTTTATCTCAACGCCTTCTCTTCTAAGTGAAATAACGGTGTTTTCTATAGTAGTGGCTGCAAGCATGGGGTCTATTCCGTTCTTTACCAGTTTTTCAAAAAGCTTTGCATGTCTTGAACGCAGAATCCTCCCTGCCATCTCCTTATTCAGTGTTTTTTCAAGCTTCACACGTTTTTCATCATACGATTCCGCCATCCCGCCTTTTGTTTCCTTAAGAAGTTTCCCGTCAATATAGACCGGCGGAACATCTGTTTCAGGATACATCCTTGCTCTTCCCGGCAAAGGCCTTAGATATACCGTTGTCCCGTCAGGATTCGGTTTTCTCGTTTCTTCAGGAACATAATCCATATTCGCCCTTTCAAGTACTTTTTCGAGTGCACCTTCGGCTTTCTTTTCCGGAGCAACCACTATAACAAAGCAGTCATCTTCTCCGATTGAAAGTTTTTCCTTCACTTCTGAAATTTCTTTGTCAGTGAATTTGTAAACCTTCTTCAAATCCTCATCACTGTGCATTATTCCCTTAACTCCGGCATGCTTGGCATAATTGCTCAATTCAGTTCCATATCTTTTTCCCGGCTGCAGTTCTCTGCCGGGTATTCCTGCATGTCCGGCAAGTTTAATTCCAAGCACAATCCCGCCCAGTTCAAGCTCTTTTTTGACAAGTCCTGAACCAGTGTCCCTGAAAATATCAGTAAGTTCAACCTGTTTTGATTTTACGGGATAAACCTTCTTTTTCTTCAGCTCTTTAATCAATTCAACAAGTTTCTCCTGCCTCATTACCTCGTATTCCACCCATGTTGAAAGGAGTTTGAGGTCCTGCGCTCCCTTTAATTCAACCCTTGCGCCTTCTTCAATTGAAATATTCACATCCTGCCTCACTGTTCCAAGGCCCCGTGCAACCCTGCCGGTGGCCCGCAGTATCAACCCTATTTTTTCAGCAACCTCCCTCAGATGTTTCCCATCCTTGATGTCAGGAGTGGTTGTTATCTCAACAAGGGGAATCCCGAGCCTGTCAAGACGATAAACTGTTTTCTCTTTTTTCGTTTCAACTATTCCTGAGCTTTCTTCCTCAAGAGCAATCAGCGGAATTCCTATATTTCCTTTGCTGGTTTCAAGCTCCCCGTTGAATGCTATCACGCTGGTCCTCTGGAATCCGGTGGTATTGCTCCCGTCTATTACTATTTTCCTCATGATATGTACTTCATCCACTATTCTTGCATTGAACTGCATGGCTATCTCAAGAACTATCTTCAAGGCTTCATGATTAAGAGGAAAAGGAGGTTCTTCATCAAGTTCAATAAGGCAGTTCGATTCTCTGAATGCCTGGTATTCGAAGACCTTTGATTTCTTGAACTCCACAAGTGATGCCCGGTCTATTTCCCCCAATTCACTGAAAACAGGATGAAGTCTTCTGTCAACAACCACCGCAGGGTCTTTTCCTTCTGCAAGCTCTGAAGGACAGTTGCAGAAAAGTTTTTTCGTATTTAATTGTTGATGAACTTCTATCCCAACTTTAACCATTTAAAATCAGCCTCGGTATTTTCCAGGTTTGAATATCCTCATTGTACTCTATAATCATTTTGTGTCCGCTACTACCTACTTTTTTAATTTCCATGACCCTTATGATATTTGCTTTGTTTAGTAGATTTCTATATTTTCTCAGAGTATCCGAGTCTATTCCCAAAGAAAAAGCAATCTCATTATTAGTCGCTCTCTTTAATTCTTTTATTTTATAAAAAACATTTATTATCGACGTTTTACTGACGTTATGGGCTGGATATAGTTCGTACAAACTTTTAACTGCCGTTTCCTCAGTGGTAGTTTTTCCATCAAATTCGCCTAGCATATAATAAACCCTTTTCCAGGCTCTCGAATCCTTTTCAAAGAGTTTAATCCATTTCTTAAGGTCTTTTTCGGATGGCTTCGAAATGTGTATTCGCCAAAAACCGTTTTTATCTGGAGAGTTATGTGTAGTTATTGAAAGACCTTCGGATTTTGCAAATTGTGAAAAAGATTTTATCATTGGTTTGCTCCTAACTAACAACTCAATTGCACCACTTAAGTCTACCCCACCGTCGAATGTTAGTACTCCAAGCCAGAAAGCTCTCACGTACTTTTTTCCTGCGCGCTTTATTATCTTAGGAATAGTAACCTTAGCGGATTTTTCGCCTATCTGGAGGCCGAGGATTTTGTGTAAAAACCTTCCAATTATTTTATTACCAAAATTTATGCTCCATGCATTACTTTCGTATTTGGCTATCTTTACTCGGTATCCAAATTCTCCAAATGTCCAGCCACCAAATTTTTCAACTGCATTTTTATCTTTGTCGTCCAACTCTATGATATAACCACATTTATTCAGCTTCTTACTTCTACTAATATGTCCATCAGCGCATAAGGCCCCAGCAATCTTGCATAGGTTTATGGATAGTTTCCTTGGTAATTTGACAATTACGCCGCACGAGTTATTTACAACGCCCCTGTCGATATTTTTGATTATTCTATATTTTTGTTTGTTCTTCATTTTTTTTAATCTAGACAAAGGAAAAAAGCCTTTTGATTTATGGGGTGTCAGAACCCGTTTATCTTCTGTACAGTATTTTTTGGAGTGCACTAAGATTAATCCCCAATCTCTATTTTTTTTATCATCACATAGTTTGGTCAAATCGAAGAGTTCAAAACCTTCCTTTGCAATCTTCATCTAATATTCCTCCATCGGCAGTGAACGCTCGCTTATCTCGCCGGCAATGTTCTTCATCATCATTTCCCTGACTTTTTTCATATCCTTTGTCTGGCCCAAAACCCAGCACAATTTCGTATATGCTGTTTCAGGAGTCCAGTCAGCGCCGTCTCCGATTACTCCTGCATCAATAAGCAGTCTTCCCCCGGTATAAACTCTCATGCATAATCTTCCGCTGATTGTCTGCGGGCTCATAACAACAGGAATTCCGGAATCGGTCAGTCTTTTTATGGCAGGCACTGTTGAAACAACCAGTTTATCATCCGACGGATTCGTAGGCGCATGTCCAAGCCCTGTTCCTACAACCACAACACCACCATAACCAGAAAGCGATTCAATAAATTTCGGTTTGATGTTCGGATGAATGTAAACCATCGCAACATTATCGTTGACTTTCGTATTAAGCTTCAGACTTCCTTTCGGAGAGCGTTTTTTATATTCGGAAAGGATTTCAAACCGGTCATTCATGTAATTTACTGCTGCAATCGGAGCCGAATTTATCGAACGGAATGCATCCCTTCTTGAAGTATGCATCTTCCTTACCTTTGTTCCATGGTGGAGATAGCAGTAATCGTCATTCATGCTTGCGTGCATACATAGCCCGACTTCACCGATATCTTTTTTTGCAGCATAAATGGCATTCATCATGTTCATTTCATTCTCGCTTGAAGGCCTGTCAGAACTCCTCTGGGCGCCGACAAGTATCACAGGAACCGGAAGCTCCTGAAGCATGAAGCTCAGTATTGAAGAAGTATAGTGCATGGTATCTGTTCCATGCATGATTACTATCCCTTTTGAGCCGTCCTTTATCTCATCAGCGGCTGCGTTTGCAACCTTTTTCCAATGCTCTGCATTCATATTTTCAGAAAGAAGCGAGAACAATGACCTTGATTTTATTTTTGCAAGCTTGTCAATATCAGGAAAGGTCATCCTGAGCTCTTCCGGGGTTATTGCAGGATAGACAGCACCGGTCTTGTATTCTATTTTCGAAGCAATCGTTCCCCCGCATCCAAGAATCGAGATATCCCCCTTTTCCTCCTTGACTTTCGGGGGTGCTTTTCTTGGTTTTGCTTTTTCAACAAGCTTTATTTCAGAACCTTCGAACTTTATTCCAATATTATATCCGTTGTCAAGCTTCAGTACAATTACGTCTTCCTCTCCCTGGATTCTAGGCATCAGCAATCCTTCAAAATTTCCTTTTTCACTGCTTACTTCTACCCTGTCTCCAACTGAAATTCCGTTTTTCTTCAGGAAATTCTCTATTTTTTTGGAGTACATTTTATTCCTCTATGTCTGAAAAATCTTCGGATTTTTCAACAATCGGAACCGAAGATTCCGATACTTTGTATATCTTAACCGCACCGTTATCAAATACCTTTGTAAATCCGGGTATTTCCCCGACGAATATCGCCCTGTAAAGATTCGAGTTATAGAACTCTCCTTTTGCGTCTTCGTATCCGCCCGTAACATTACCGTTCTCAATCCATATCTGGTCATTTGTATAGAACATTGTGAATCCTACGGCATCGCCGAGATGGTCTGTTGCCGGCATCTCAAACGGCATTGAAACAATTCCCTTGTTCAGTTTAAGGTCACCGCTTGGATAAGTTTCATTAAGATAATAAGTTCCGGTAGTTGTGGTTCCATCTGCAAGCGTGACAGTGCTTATACAATAAGCCGGCTCAAGCTGAACATAATTCTCACAGTAATACCTGGTATTGGCATCGGCTATAACTCCCTGGCACACACTTGGATAATAAATGCTGTATGCTGCATTTGATTTCGGACCGATGTAAATCTTATATCCTACTACACCAACTTTTCCCTGGTGCTCTGATACAGTGCATGTTTCTCCGGTTTCGTCCTTCGGGATATAAACTATCTCCCAGAGGTGTTCTGATTCACATACTGTCTGGCCCGGAGAATAACTGACATTCGTCCTGTTCATGTGTGCGCATGAAAGATAATTGAGCGCACCGTATTTTCCTCCAAGCTGGTTTCCGCTCGAAATAAGCTCCACGTCGAACAATGCATATTTCACATCATGGTCCTTCATATATTCAATAAGTTCTTCAGGGGTTCCATGAAGATAATTGTAGGCAGTCTCCCCTATCATCGTATGTGATGAATGCTCATTTCTCAATACAGCATTCTTCTGCCCGAAGTAATTAATCCAGTGGCCGTAGTCCCACCATGAAATAGTCCTTGAATTGTCCTCAGTGCTGGTTCTTATCCATTCCATAGATTCAATCCAATAGCTTGACAGCCTGTGGCACCTGAATGAAGCTGCCTGAAGCTCCATTGTAGCCTCAGGAGGCGGATTCGAATAATAAGTATAATTAGACAGAATTGAAAGCATACAGATTTTCGTATCATACTGGAAATTTGTTCCAAGGCTTGCATATCCCATCGGGTCTGCTGCAACAGCGCATACTGCAGTATCCCCGCTTTCATCACAAATCATTTGTAATTTTTCCTGTGCTGCCAATGGGTCATCCTGGAATCTCACTGCAAAAGTATTCATCAAAAGGGAAGGCGCAATCGAGTTGTAGAATTGAAGGAAAAGGATTGCAAAACCCAATACCATTACAGCCTTTGCACAGGTTTTCCTAGTTTCCTCATCCATATTAAATTCCAGTATTTTGTTGTCTTTCCCTGCGCCCTTGAAATTCCTGAAGAAATTATCAGTCTCTCCCAGAATAAATGCAATGGCCGCACCCAGCAGGAATGCGGAATAAATAGTATATTTTGCCTTGATTATACCGACAAGGAACGGCGGAAGTATGAATGCTGCAAAGAAAATCGGAATTGCGATATCTGTTTTTCTGTATCTGTATACAGAATAAATCAGTGAAACGAAGAAAAAGAATACCCAGAAGAAGAGCAGACTGTTTTCCTTGTCCGTATATGCAACATTGGTTCCAAGCAAAGCATTGATGGTGGATACGCCTATTGAGAATAGTAAATTGATAAGTAATGTAATCGGGCTGAAAATAATTGCCAGGATACTGCCTAACAATGAGCCTAAAGATTCAATCGGACTTACAAAAGCACCTGCACCATCTGCCCCGATTATCGGGCTCAGTCCCCGTTCCAATCCTAAAGTCAAGGGGGAGAAAACATCTGTCATCAATTTTTCATAAGGAGTTGCAACAAAACCTATGGATGAATGCAAGAATCCGCCGGCAGTCCCCTGTTCTGCAATTGTCCGGTATAACGGGCTTGTAAACTGTGCAATCCCGAAACCGGATGCACCTATCCTTTTCAACGGCTCCCCAAGAGGAGACAGGATAAAAACAATGCCAAGAATAACAATGGCAATGGCAATCCATTTCGGCGAATATTTGGCGGCCTTTTCTTTCAGAATAGCAAGAAATCCGTAAAATACCAGTATCATTACTGCAGGAATAAGGCTCGTGGCAAGTACTTTTCCGTCATAAAAGAGTCCTTTTAACAATGCGCTTCCGAGCAGGATTCCAATCGCAAAAACAACAGCATTTAGCTTAAGGATCTCTTTCAATTCATTGGCATTCTCATCCCTTACATAAAGCACAAGCGCATAAATCAATGAGAAAATTATCAAGGCACCTGTTGCCACAACTTCTGAGGAAGAACCAAGGCATACGCCAATGAATGCAATTCCTGAAAGAACAGCAAATTTCATATCCTTTTTCAGAATCATCAAAATATACATTGCAAAGAAAAATGCAAGCGCAAAGAACGCATAGGGCTGCGTCTCCTGCTCACCGGCCATAAGTTTGTATATGAACATCGGGGCAAATGCTGCTATACCTGCGCCGATCAGCCCATATTCTCTCTTAAACACCGAGCTTATCAGAAGATAAAGGAAAAATACTGCGAGCATGGCTGCTATTGCAGGATATATTGAGGCAATTGTAGCCAGCAGCATATTGTCATATTCGTTGCTTCCATTGTAGAGCGAGTACCATAATGCCTCCAGATACCCTAATTCCGGAACTATCCTGTGGTCAACCTCAACTTCAGGATACCATGCAGTCTGGTCGTCAAGCGGGTTCTCCCCCAACACTATCAACTGCTGTGCAACATAGGTATAGAAGTAAGGGTCAAGCTCCTGGAATATCGGGCTGTAAGTTCCGAATCTTATCCAGAAATTGATAAGCAAAATAATCAAAAGAAGAACAGATACTAGCAATTTTTCCCTGTTGAATTTTCTCTCCCTGAAGAAGGAAATCAAATCCTGGTATGTTTTGGCATATATGAGTGCAACAATCGATATCAGATAAAACAAGCCCACCGAAAGCAGGGCGATATCATAGCTGTATTCTACCCCCCCCAAGAAATAAAGCAGGAACGGAATAGCCGGAATAAGAACGATTGCAAGCCCGAAGCCGATAAATGATTTTTCAATAAAAAGAAATTCGCTTTTCCTGAACAGGGAAAATGACAACAAGGCTCCGGGAACAAAAAAACATACAAAAATCAATGCAATTAGTGTAAACGGGTCGAATGAAACAAACATAATCAATCACCTAAGATTAGAGGTATTGGATTCCCTCTTCCTCCTCTTTCCCTTCAAGTCTTCTTTCAGCATCCTCTCCTCTCTGGAAGATATATGGGGATTTGACACCCGTAACAATAGCAGTTACCCTTATACTGCTTTTGAGTTCAGGACTTATCCTTGCCCCCATTTTTATTGCTGAGTCTTCACTGAAGCTCTGGGTCATCTGTTCCCCTATTTTTATAGCATCACCAAGGCTGAGGTCTGCTCCCCCTTCAAGATGAATCAAGCATCCCTTTGCATCCTCATAATCAACATCAAGGAGCGGATGTTCAAGCGTATTTTTCACAACATTCTCAACCTTGTCATGGCCTCCGGCCTCACCAAGTGAGATCATCGAAAGCCCGCCGTTCTCCATTACAGTCTTTACATCAGCATAATCAACATTGATCAGGCTCGGGAACATTATTGTGTCTGCTATTCCCCTGACTGCCCTGCTGGTTATCGAATCAGCCAGCTCAAATGCCTTATTAATAGGCAAGTTCGGAGCATAGGCAGCAAGCCTGTTATTGTCTATCACAACCACAGTATCACATTCCCTTACAAGATTCCTTATTGATTCCTGTGCTTTCTTCAGTCTTACTCTCTCAAGAGCAAACGGATATGTTACCATTGCCACGACGATGGCTCCCTGCTGTTTTGCGATATTGGCAACCACCGGAGCAGCACCACCACCGGTTCCACCACCCATACCAGCACAGAGGAAGATAAGTTCGTTTTCACCTATTTCGTCCTTGAGCATCTGATGGTCTGCCTCTGCACATTTTTTTGCAATATTGATGTCTCCTCCTGCCCCGAGACCTCTTGTTATCGTCCTTCCTATTAAGATTTTTTTATCAGCATTAACCATATTCAGATGCTTTCCATCAGTATTAATCGCGATTGTTCTTGCACTTTTTATGCCTGAATTTGCAATTCTGTTCACACAATTGCAGCCGGCACCACCGACCCCTATGACCGATATCCTTACGGCAGAGGCATCGCTCTCTTCTTCGGTTTTGGCACTCTGCTTTTCAGCAGGCGTAGAAGAAGTCCCTTCTTTTGCAGATTTTATTATATCATCAAACATAATTTTCACCCCTATTGCTTCTGGGTTAATTATCGAAAGAAAGGAATAAAAAGCCGAGTGACTATCCACTAAATTTCACTATCAAATCATAGAAATCCATAGGCCTTGGTTTTTCAACGTCTATCCCTCTATTTAACGACCAGAATCCGCGTTTAGAATGGTCACCGAATCTTCCGATGGCCTTCATCCCATGATCAGATATGACCAACAGGGCCCCAGCCTTTTCTGAAGCCTTTCTCACTATATCATCCATTTCCTTGTAGATTATCTTCATCTTGGATTTTACACCAAAACTCAGATGTCCTATGACATCCGCTGCATTGAAATATCCCATAACTATATCATAATCCTGTTCAAGACTTTCAAAAAATTTTTGTTTTATCTTATTATGGTGCTCAAAAACAATCTTATCATAATCCTCGACCTTTATCTTCTCAGCAAAAAAGTCCTTCATCGCCTGCCTTTCCCTGATATGTTGTTCCATATCTTGAGTGTATCCCGGAACATCTATTGCAATATGTTCGCCAAATTTTGAAAAGAAGGTCTCCTCAAGTTTAAGCCTGAAATTCCATATTTCTTTTTCAGCAAGAATCCGTTTCTCTTGGTTTTTTCCTGAAAGAAAAGAAGACCATATCACCATAGTTCTTGGTTCTTCAAACTCCGAAAGGTCTGTCGTCCCATAATTCTTTTGCATCAGATTAGGAAACTGAAATTCTTTTACGTAATCATATTCTAGGCCGTCTACGCCTACTATCACTATCATGTTATTATTCCTCCACCCTGCACTATCCCGTCTTTTATCAGAACAAATCTTCCGGTTGGCGGTATCTCGTTAAAATTGTCAACAACAACCGGTTTCTCAAGTTCGATGGATACTTCACCAGCTTCAAGGCCGCCAAGTTCATCTGAGTTGGTTCCAAGAAGCTCAAGTGTGGATGAATTTATCTTCCGTTCTATTTTCCCAATTCTACATCCAACCTCCTGCGTTGTTGATTTGTAAATTATTTTTTCATCCTTTTTTACAGGTTCATTCCCCATCCAAAAGACATTTGCCTTTATCTTTGTTTTTGGTTCTGGTTTGGAATCATTACTACATATCACTACTCCACGTCCTGCGTCTGCTTCATTTTCCAGAGTTACGCCTATACTTCTTCCCGCACCAGCTTCTGAAAGTTCAGGACCGAAATTTTCAATATTTGCTATTTTCACATTATTTCCTTCAGGCAAAACAGAAACAGAATCCCCCTTTCTCAATGTCCCGCTTTCTATTCTTCCGACATATATCTTCTTGCCGTTTACCTCATAAACATCCTGCAACGGGAATCTCAATGGCTTTTCAAGCAGACTTAGCCTGTTTCTGAAAGAATTAAGCGCTTCAATTACATTTACCCCGCTATACCATCCCATGTTTTCTGATTTATTGACTACATTATCACCTTCCTTTGCAGATATCGGTATCATATAAGAGGGCGTTATCCCCAGGTTCGAAAGGAATTTCTCAAGCTCCAGTTTCACTTCTTCAAATTTTGCCTTATCATAATTGACTTTATCCATTTTATTGAAGACAACTACGACCTGATTTATGCCGAGCATGTTTAGGAGATAGGCATGCCTCCTTGTCTGTTCTTTGACTCCTTCATCTACATCCACAATCAGTATTGCAGCATCTGCCTGGCTCGCCCCGGTAAGCATATTCTTGATGAACTCTTTGTGTCCTGGTGCATCGATTATCACATAATTCCTGTTTCCTTTTTTGAAAAAAATCTGCGCAGTATCTATGGTTATGCACTTTTCCCTCTCTTCATCAAGATGATCCATTACATAAGCAAATTCAAATGGTCTTCCAAGCATATTACATGTCTGCTTTATCTCCTCTATTTTCTCTTCAGGAAGCGAATCAGTATCGTATAAGAGCCTGCCTATAAGTGTTGATTTTCCATGATCGATATGTCCGACGATTACAAAACTGAGATATCCTTCCATTCGTTTCACCCTACATGTAGCCAAGTACTCGGAGTTTTTGCATCATGTATGCCTGCTCCTTGTCCTGCGCCCTTCCTGACCTCTCGCCCACCTTCGTTGTCTTCAGCTCTTCAACTATCTCATCAACCGTTGATGCATTGGAATCTATTGGTTTTGTGCACGGATAGCACCCAAGACTCCGGTATCTCTTCCCGTTTTTTGCAAAATAAAGTTCGTTCACAGGAATATTCTCTCTCTTTATATATTCCCAGATATCCAGTTCGCTCCAATGCAGAATCGGGTGAACCCTAATGTGTGTTGCATCATCCTTTTTTACCGTAAACTGATCCCATAATTCAGGAGGTTGTTCCCTATAGTTCCATTTGAAATTTTTGTCCCTAGGACTGAAATATCTTTCCTTGCTTCTCACACCGTGCTCATCTCTTCTTATCCCGAGCAACAAGGCCTTGAATCCCTTCTCATCAATGAATTTTTTGAGTGCTTCTGTTTTGAGCGCATTACAACATTCGAATTTTCCTTTGTCCGGCCCCATGCCTCCACTCAGCGCTTCATCATTCTTTGCAATCAACAGCTCAATGCCCCATTCTTCAGCATATTTCTTCCTGAATTCATACATTTCAGGAAATTTGAACGTAGTATCTATGTGTATGAATGGAAACGGAACTTTACCATAAAATGCCTTTCTTACAAGCCATGCGACAGTAGTTGAATCTTTTCCTATTGACCACAGGGTAGCTATATTTCCATATTCTTTGTACGCCTCACGTATAACGTATATACTCCTGCTCTCCAGTTCATCCAGCCTGTCCACTTCATCAACCGTATCTGTTTATTGAAAGAAACTAATTTAAGGGGTTATCTCAACCATCTGCCTTCAAGAAATTTCCTGGTAGTTGCAACATGATTTTCAGAAACTCTAAGCCTTCTCAATCCAGTTTCAAGCAGACCTATCTCCTCTTCTCCGAATGATTTTAATGCTAAAAGTGCAATAAAGTAAATTAAAACAGAAAGAAGGAAAAGCAATCCAAACATAATGAATTTCACCATTTTTTGTACAAACTCATCCAGAAGCTGACCCTGCGGCATTTCCAGAACATAACCATCCATCAAAGAGATTATGGGCTCTTTCAGGAGGAATATGATTACGAGAGCAACCAAACCCGCTATAAGCGGTTTGTACGTTTCCTTTGGAAATGAAAAATTGAATATTTTCCTTGAGTAATAAAATATCAATATACCAAGCAGAATAAAAGAAATTAACGATGCTAGTGCAGCGCCGTTGATCCCCCACATCGGGATGAAAAACAGATTCAATGCTACATTTACAATTGCAGCCACACTAATTGCCTTAAGTTCAACCCCGAGTTTCCTCATAGCTGAAAGAACAAGCTGGGGGAGGGAAAAAATCGATCTAACGGATAAACCAATAACAAATAATAACAACACAATTGTTCCATTCTCATAGACTCCACCATAAAACAGTCCAAGGAGTTCATCCCCAAAAACCCCCATAATCAATGTAAATGGCATCATTAGCATAATTATCCATTTCATAGAGGTCTTCAAAGTGGCATTCATGGCATTAAAATCTTTTTTTCCGAACAATTCAGAAACAACCGGAAAGAAAATTGCACTTATGCCAATGGGGAAGATAAGCACAAGGTTCGCCAATCCCAATGCTATACTGTAAACTGCTATACCGCTTAATGCATCTTCTGTAAGATACCCGAGCATTATACGGTCAGTATATTGTATTACCGTCCACAAAGTGCTTATCAACGTTACTATTAGTCCGAACGAAACAACTTCCTTTCCAAGAGACATCTGTTCCTTTAGCGTATAATCTATTTCTTCTTTTTTCCATGTTTTTCTTTCGCGCATTACCAGATATATCCCCAGCGGCAGTACTAACAAAAATGAGAGTAAAAATCCAACCGAAAGCGCCTCTGCATCAAAACCGATTATATAGAATGCTATCATTGTCAATATTAATTTAAGGAAATTTTGTACCGTGTCCAAACCACGAGATTCCAGCATTCTTTTTCTTCCTTCAAGTATGCCTTTGCTGATGTTGTCTATCTCTCTCAAAAGAAGCCATACACTCATTATCTGCAATATCGGGGCTATAGTAGGTTCGCCTATAATCTGCGATATAGTTCCTGAAAGGAGAAATATGATAACAGAGAAAACGAATGTAAGTATTCCCCCACCAATATAACTAAGCCTAACGAGGTTCCTTAGTTTTGCAAATTCCTCTTTTCCATAAAGATAGGGTACATATCTGCGTAGGGAATATATAACTCCTAAATCAGTGAATATATACAGAATACCAAGAACACTAAGCACAAGGTAGAATACCCCGATTTCGTCAGGGATAAGTAATCTGACAATTATAATAGAATAAATAAACGATATGAATTTTGTTGCTATACTCGAAAACAGTGTCCAAAAAGAACCTTTGGCTATTGTTGTTACCTGCGTCATCGTAAGAATATTTGGAAAGATGATTTTTAACTGTTTCAATCTACCAGTACCAGTTAAAAGTTTTCCCCGATAGCAAATTAGGTATGGATATTGCAATGCTTTACAATGGTGCACATCCGGTTCATAAAAAGTTTGGTGACTCGGTGGGTGCAGAGTCATTCTACATCGGGGACAGGATGACTAAAAAGCAGAATGTTTTTACAAAGGGCGCAAAATTGGTAAAAAACGTCCTTTCTCTACCGGAAATTTTCAATTTCATGTTAACCGAGTCCTGCTATTACTATCCCGCTTTCAAAAGAAAATTCGGGGGCATGAAAAAAACAAAAATAATAAACCTAAGCTGCAGCCCTCTTTTCTATCATCTCTTAAACGGAAGAATAATCGGGGCCGAGAAGAAACTGCTTCTTGATTTGACTAAAGAAATAGACGGCCACCTTGTTCTTGGAAAATATGGTGAAGAAATTCTAAGAAAAATAGATAAAGAAAAACCATTCAAGATAGTTTATCCATTCGTAACAGATGGAAATTACGAAAAATTGATGAAAGTAAAACCTAATTTAAATTCAAAAAATATAGTTATAATCGCAACTAACGACTACCGATATAAGGGCTTGGATACCGCTATCGAGGCGGTCAAAGCTGTCTGGAGAGAGGATAAAGAAATAAAACTCAATGTCATAGGAAATATAGATGTAAAAGTGATTAACACACTATCCAAAGGGCATCCAGCGATTAATTATCTTGGTTTTGTTTCCAATCTCGCGGAAACCCTTGGTGAACATGCTCTCTACATTCATCCTGCAAGAGGTGATACTTTTCCGGTAAGCGTCTTGGAAGCTATGGCTGCGGGTTTGCCCTCAATCGTATCTTATGAAACAGGAACAAAAGAAGCAGTACAAAATGTCAATAGGGGCTTCGTTCTGAAAAATGACCCTGAAAAATTATCAAAAACTATATTGGATTACTTTTCCGTAGATGAAAATAAGAAAAAAACTCTCTCTGAAAAATTCAGAAAAGAAACAGAAAAATATCGTGAAGAAAAAATGTTGGAGCTTTTCAGGAAACAAACGTTTTCTATTCTAAAAGAAATTTCCTGATTTCTTCTTTTTTATCTATCCAGGTGTTCAAAAGTTCTGTAAAAACACCAAAATTCCTGTTCCAGGAGTTATTCAATCTTATATCATGCCTCATTATTACTTTCACAAGGGTATACGGTATCCCTTCAATAAGGATATGCATCGGAATTCCTGTAATTTCACTATAATACCGTAGGTTCTTTTTCAGTATCGGCGAATATTCACCATTACCAGTAAAATTATTGCCAAAGCTCTTAGCATGGCCTGTTCTGCCGCACTTGTCTATCGAGTTGGCTATACTAAAGAAGCAAATATCAAAAACAGGATTTTCCTGCCCCTCATAAAATTCCCAATCAATAAGATGCAATTCATTTACATTTACGAATATATTCTTTGCCCAAAAATCCCCATGTATTGCGCACGATAAAGTTCCCTTCTCAGAAAGTCCTGAAAAAAGATTCTTTAACGATTCTGATATGTATTCATAATTTGCAAATTTTGTGACGTACTCATTTATTTTTCCATACTCATCTTCAATTTTCGTACCAACGTGGTTTTTCTGGAAATCAGTTAACCAGTCTAATACAATTCTGTTATGTTCATTACTCATAATGTCAAATTTCCCCTCAAATTTCGGTTCAGAATACACTGTAAATCCATTTATGACAGAATCTTCAGTTTCAGTTCTATTTACCTTATTAAAAATCTCATATATCTTGTCAATTCTATCTTTCGGCTCTTTGTATACCTTCAATACTCTCTCTTCATCATTTATGTTTTTGTAGCAGTATACTACTGGAGAATTATGGGAATCCGAACCAATGGAAAAGAAATTTTTGATTCTGAAGTTATTGATAAGTTCTTTTTCAGTTGTTTCCGGACGCTTATCTTTGTATGAAAATATCAGATATGCGGGCCAGAAATAAGTGAGTGCCCCGCCAATCTTTACAAATCCCCCAAATGCAGAAATAATGCTTGCAACCGAACTTTTAAGCGGGCTCCTGACAGTATTTTTTATGAATTTTGTAAAATAATCCATACTTTCTCCATTTGCTTTTCCTGAATACAGAGGTAATCCATACGATGGAGCACACCAGTAAAAATCAATTAAACCAAATCCTGTTTCATGAAGTAAATCTTTGTAGCCGTTGATGGTGTAGGTATACGTCCTGTAATTCTGCATTTCTCCAGATACCAGTTTTTTATCGTCTATATCCTTTTCTTCCTCTGCCCTGAAATGTTTTACGACAAAATCAGCAGCCTTTCTTGGCATGAGACTGGTAAACGGCGTCCCCGGATGATCCGGGTGTCCTATCCAATACTGATAACCGACTCTGTTTTCGATTCCGATATAAATACAGCCGTCTGGTTTGAGCACCCTCCGTATCTCTTTAATGAAATTCTTCTGCATTTCCCGCGGATCTTCTGTTCCTTTTAATGCCGCCCATTCAAGAACCCCATTGCATGCCACAAGATCAAAGAAATTGTCTGGAAAAGGAAGTTTTAGCATGTCAGCACGAACCAGTTTTACTTTTTCCAATTTTTCCTGGTCTTTTCTTATTTTCTGGAATTCTATTCTTTCCTTTACTGCTTCAAGCGACCAAACTTCATCGTAATAATCAGAAAGAACAAATGCCAGCGATCCCCAACCACTTCCTATATCTAAACATTTCTCTCGGTTGTTCTCAGAATAACAGTGAAAAAGCCATGTTGCTCTTGCACTTGAAAGTACGTAATGCGCAAATTTCGGATGTTTTTTTGCAACTTCAATCAAAGCCTCCCTATACCCTTTCTCCTTCGCAATCTTATTTATCTTTTTCATCTCTTCCTGCGTAAGTTCTCCCCAATAGAAATCCTTTTCAAGAAAATTAACAACATTCTCTTCATTAGTAAAAGTCTTATCGCATTTTTCACAGTGAATCATATCTTCCTTTTCTTTGATTTTATCTTTACAATAAGGACATACAAAATCTTCAGTTTTCAATCCGATTCACCTTTTGTTTTTAAAAGAGATTCTATCTCCTCAGCTATTTTTTCACTTGCATAGCCGAAATTGGCAAGCTTGTCTTTCATATATTTCTCTCTCTTAACTTCAAATTCTTTCATATCTGGTCTTTTTATTTCCATCACTAATTCTTCCATCGTTGAAACTTTCGGAAATCCGTAGTCCGTGTAGTGGGATATGTCAAGAGATTTTACAAATTCAAGCATAATTATTGGTTTTCCAAGAGCTACAGCTTCCATCCCGACCGTTGAACTTTTAATTATAACTGCATCCGATATTTTGATTAGCTCCAGAAGATTGGTCCCACTACCGAATATATGAGCATTCGGAATTTTTTCATACAAATATCTTTTTTTATCGTCCCAATGCAATTTTATCAGCAAAGTATATTCGTTTCCTAACTTTCCGATAGCTTCGAGCATCTTTTCAGCATTAACCTCCCTCTCTCCTTTCTTATCCAGGTTTCCGAAATTAGTAGGTGCCCACAATATGAATTTTTTATTCATATCTAATCCATAGTTTTCAATTATCTTATCTCTATCCATCTCAGCAAACTTCTTTGCGTAATCATCAAATCTCGGGCATCCGCATACTGCGATTCTATTCAAAGAAAAATTACACTCTGCAATCTTTCTCTTGTCATATTCTCCATAAGCGCATACTCTGTTCGGTATTATCAAACCCCTATTACCTAGGTTCTCAAATAAGTATTCTTTGGGCAGTATAAAACTTGCTTTGAAAAAACTGCCATGAAGAACCCATATATTCCTGATATTGTTCATCTTTGATGCAACTGAAGCAGAATAAGGGTAAATATCTGCAAAATCAAGATAACAAACAGCCTTTGCCCCGGTTTCTTTTATTATTTTATCAAACAGTTCAGTATACATCACTGCCCGGGGATAAAGAACATTACATATGTCTTCAATAAAGATATCTATTATTTCGATTTCACTTTTATTGAAATTATTATTTATGAATTCCTGAAACGCGGAATCTTTTGTTATCTTCGAATAAATCTCCTTACCTTCTTTTTTCTTTTCCATAACTTTTTTTCTTATCTCGTCATCCATATATGAGAATATATATCTAAGGTCAGCACTTTCTGGCCATTTTTTGAGCAGTTGATTGGGTTTAGGAGTGTGAGTATATATCTCCAAGACCTTAATGTTTCGGTTTTCAAGTTCTTCCTTTATATCTCCAAAATACCGCTCTCCCTTCTGCGTCCTAAAAAAATCAGTATTGAACAAAATCACATCGAATCTTTCTTCAGGAAATGTCCTCTGTCTGCCCCGGAAATACCGGTCTACCAACTCCTTATAGCTTTCTTTGAGGAGATTTTTCAATCTTGGTTTCCGTATTTTGAGGAAATCGAGCTTGAAGCCCCACCACAGCGAAAAACCTCTATAACCGAACAATCCGTATATCGGCTCGCCATCAATCTGGGTTCCGCTGAGCTTCCAAAATACTGAAAATATGTCATCCTCCCCGTTTCCCATATAATCTCCCCATATTCTCTTCTTTAGTAATACTTTTAAACACCTCGAAACAGAATTTACTAAGCAATTTAAAGGGTGGTTATAAGATGGGCAGAGTAGAAGTAGATTCAACTTTCCATTATAAGAAGCAAAGTACTTCGGAACAGACCGATTCTTACAGAGAATACAGAAGAAAATGGAATGAAAACCCGAAAAATCACATAATCGGCAATTTTCCCATCCATCTCGATCTTGAATCGACGAGTGCATGTAACCTCAAATGCTTCATGTGTTTCCAGTCATTCAATCCGCCGCCGCGCGGTTTTATGTCCACGGACCTCTATAAAAAAATTATAGATGAAGGTGCTGAGAAAGGACTCTGTTCAATTAAGTTACAATACCGGGGCGAGCCTCTCCTCCACCCCAACATAGCGGATATGGTCCGCTATGCAAAAGAAAAAGGAATACTCGAAGTCATGTTCAATACCAATGCCACTCTTCTTACCGAAGAAAAAGCAAGGGGCCTGATAGAAGCCGGTCTTGACAAAATGATATGCTCTGTTGACGGCTATACGAAAGACACATATGAAAGTGTCAGGATAGGCGCCACATTTGAAACTACTCTCGAAAACATAAAAAGAATGCAGAGACTGAAAAAAGAAATGGGCAAAACGAAGCCCGTCGTACGGGTACAGATGGTCGATACCCCCAAAAACCACGACCAGATAGAGGGTTATATTAAATTCTGGGGGGATATTGCCGATGAGGTAGCAGTTGAGGATATGAATGACTGGCACGACAAGGATCTCAAAGCGGTCATCGTGTCAAAGGAATTTGACTGCCCAATGGTTTATCAGCGCCTTATCGTTCTTTATGACGGCAGAGTTACCATTTGTTGTGGAAATATTTACGGTAAACTTATTGCAGGCGACCTTACCAAGCAAACTGTAGAAAACGTTTGGAAAGGACCCGTAATGCAGAAACTCAGGAAACATCTTATGGAAGGGGAATCTCATAAGGTTCAGATATGCGCCGAGTGCGGCTACCGTTCCACTGTAATAAGGAACAAGAGTATGGATAAGGCGGTTGTGCCCATAGAAAAGCTCGGTGAATCTCCATATTTCAAATTCCCACCCCATCTAGATGAAGAGGAAAAAGGTGAATAGTTTGGTTTCTATAGGAGATAAGAAAATCGGTAAAGATGCCCCCACATACGTAATAGCCGAAATGGCATGGTCGCATGACGGGGAACTGGAAAAAGCGAAAAAAATAGTAAAAGGCGCAGGAGATGCAAAAGCGGATGCGATATGTTTCCATATTACTTCCATGGAAAATTATATGGTCAAGGATTACAGGGTTCCCGGAAGCGGGGCCTCGGCAGCAGTAGGACAGAAACCCCTTTACGAATTTCTAAACGAGAAAAATCTTTCAGAATCTGACTGGGCTGAGCTTTTTTCACAAGCAAAAGCAGAGGGTTTGCATATCCTGGTCATGGCAAATGATGCCCCGAGTTTTGAATTCTCGGAAAAGTTGCATGCTGACGGATACATAGTCGCACCTGCCACTATCGATGAACTCAGTCTTCTGGAAAAACTCGCCAAAAGTGGTAAATCCCTTTTCATAAGGGCCGGCGGTGCAACTCCGGAAGAGGTTGAACGTGCCATCAAGATAGCGAAGGATGCGGGAAATACGAACTTATCTATAATACACGGGTTCCAGAGCTTCCCTACTCCGCTTGAAGAGATGAACCTCTGCATGATGGGCTCATTTAAAGACAGGTTCGGTATTTCGGTCGGATTTACAGACCATACGGACGGCGGTTCTGAAATGGCACTGATAATACCGCTTGTTGCAGTTGGTGCCGGTGCAGACCTCATCGAGAAACACATAACCCACGACCGTTCACTTAAAGGCGTTGATTTCGAGTCAGCACTCGACCCAAAAGATTTCGAAAAAATGGTCAAAGGCATAAGAGAGGTCGGGAAATCGCTCGGTTCAGCTTCATGGAAAGATTTGTCTGAAAAGGAATTGAGATACCGCAAGGTCGCCAGGAAAAATGCAGTTGCAAAAAGGGATATTAAATCCGGAGAGGCAATAACCCTGGATGATATCACTTTCAAAAGGGCGAACGGCGGGCTTTATGCAGATCAACTCACCGTGATACTAGGCAAAAAAGCGAAAAAGGACTTGAATAAGGACGATGAGTTGTACGAAGATATGTTTGAGTGATATTATGAAAACCGCACTTGTGATAACAGTAAGGATGAAGTCTTCAAGACTTCCTAAAAAAGCATTGTTGGAAATAAACGGCAAATCGATGCTGGAGCATCTTATTGATAGGATGAAAATTGCAAAGCTTCCGGATATGATCATTGTTGCAACGTCCGACCATCCTGATGATGCTGTTCTGGAAGAAGTTGCAAAAAAAGCAGGCGTGGGGTGCTTCAGGGGAAGCCAGGACGACAAACTCGCACGGTATCTCGGGGCTTCAAAAAAGTTCGGATTCGATTACATAGTGGACGTAAGCGCGGACAATCCATTTTCAGATGCTGTTTATGTGGACAGAATAATAGAAGATTTCAGGAAAGACAGTAGCCTGGATTTCATAATGGTCAAAGATATGCCGCTTGGAACAGCGCCGATTGGACTTAAGATATCAGCTGTTGAGAAAATATGTGAAATAAAAACCGGCAGCGATACCGAGGCATACGGATACTACTTCATGAACTCCGATCTTTTCAAAGTCAAGTATCTTGAGGCTGATGAAAATATCAGAAGATCGGACATACGCCTTACTGTGGATTACCAGGAAGACTTCGATCTGGTTTCACGGATATTTAACGAATTGGGAGCAAAGGACAATACTTTCTCTCTTTGTGATGTTGTTGATTTGTTTGAAAGGAAACCGGAATTGCTGAAAATAAACGAGGAAGCCCAGAAAAAATACAAGGCCAATTTTGCGAATCTTGTCAAAGCCAAGGTCAAACCCGAATTCCGGAAACATTACAAGGAATCCGACCTGGATGATGCAGCATGAATGAAATAAAAATAAAAGATAGAACCATAGGCGGAAAAAACCCGTGTTTCATCATTGCAGAGGCAGGAGTAAACCACAATGGAGATGTAGATACTGCAAAAAAGATGATAGATGCCGCAAACGAAGCCGGCGCTGATGCAGTGAAATTCCAGACGTTCATAGCAGAGAAACTTGCCACGAAAAAAGTGGGAAAAGCAGATTACCAGAAAAAAGACAATGATGCAGGAACCCAGTTTGATATGCTAAAAAAACTTGAACTTGGAAGAGAACATCATGCTGTTCTTCAGAATTACTGCGATGAAAAAGGCATATTATTCCTTTCCACTCCTTTTGATACCGGAAGCATAGATTTTCTTGATTCCATTAACATTCCCGCATTCAAGATTTCCTCGGGAGACCTTAACAACCATCCTTTTCTCGAGCATCTTGCGTCAAAGAACAAGCCGATACTGCTCTCTACAGGAATGTCGACCATGGATGAAATAAGAGATGCAGTAAATTTGATAAAAGAGAAAGGAAACAACCAGATTGTTCTGCTGCACTGCGTAACTGCATATCCTACTCCTATTGAAGAAGCCAATGTACGCGCTATGCTAGAACTGAAAAAACTTGGAGTGAATGTTGTAGGGTTTTCAGACCATACGGCAGGAATTTATGCTTCCATTGCTGCGGCAGCCCTTGGTGCCAGCGTAATAGAAAAACATTACACTTTGGATAGAAATATGGATGGTCCGGACCATGCGGCTTCTCTTGAACCGGGTGATTTGAAAGACTTGGTTTCTGCAATACGTTCTGTCGAAGCTTCGTTGGGCACGGGAGAGAAGATTCCTATGCCATCGGAAAAATCAAACATTATAGTAGCGCGCAAGAGAATCGTTGCAAAAAGGAATATAGCATCGGGAAAGCCGATTGAAATGGAAGACCTGGACTTCAAAAGGTCGGCCGAAGGCTTAAGCCCGAACAAGATGCGGATGATTATCGGGAAGAAAGCCGCAAAAGACATCGCTGAAGATGAGGGGATAACCCCGAATATGGTTGAGTAAAATGAAAATAGTTTTCATGGGACATCAGAATTGGGGGTATGTTTGCCTTGAGCACCTGCTTAAGCACAAAGACAAATATGAAATTGTTGCGGTGTTCACTCATCCTAAAGGGCATGACAAGTACGAGTCGCACTGGTACAAATCGGTTCAGGAACTTGCTGAGAAAAACAATCTTCCTGTTTATGCACCTGAAAATCATGATGTAAATACCAAGGAGAATACAGAACTAATCCGTTCCCTGGTTCCGGATGTGATTCTGTCAGCCGGCTGGCGTTCTGTTGTCAAAAAAGAAATTCTTGAAATACCGAAAATATCGATTAATATACACGAAGCGCCGCTGCCCAGGTACAGGGGCCATTGTCCAAACAACTGGACGATAATAAACGGTGAGAAAGAAACAGGGATTACAGCGCATACAATGGATGTCGAAGTTGACGGGGGCAATATACTTTCACAGTGCAAAATCCCGATTCACCTAGAAGATACCATCATGGATGTCTATTATCGTTCGCTTGAAAAGTTCCCGGAGGTTATGTTCGAAGCACTTAAAAAAGTTGAGAAAGGCGAAACCGGCGAGCCGATGGACCTTTCAAAATCTACATACTGGGGAAAGAGATATCCATGGGACGGAGTTATGGACTGGAACAAATCATCCATGGAGATATACAACCTAGTTCGTGCTCTGGTCAGACCCTATCCTGGTGCCTTTACCTATTATGAAGGAAAAAAACTCTTCATCTGGAAGGCGAAACTTGCCGATGTCGACAATTATTACGGAAAACCGGGCCAGATTCTCAAAAGAAGCAAAAATAAAGGGGTGCTTGTTAGAACCGGAGATGGATTGATATGGATACTAAAAGTGCAGCCGGAAGACGGCGGTGAAATGGATGCCTACAAATATCTAAAGGAAACCGGAAAATGTCTTGGAATAAATTATTATCTTGAAATTGACAAATTGAAGAAGATTATTGCGAAAAAGGATTTGTCCTATAATGAGAACAAGAGAGACCTGTCCAAACGTTCGGATGCGCATAAATCGTTTGCAGAAAAAGATATTGAAGCCTGGATAAAAGAAACCGTTCAGGTAAAACCGGGAGAAACAGTACTTGATATCGGCTGCGGAACGGGAAACCAGCTTGTTACTTACTCCTCTATGCTTGGCGATAGTGGAAGGATTTATGCATGTGATTTACAGCAGGAACTGCTTGACAAGGCAAAAGCCAGACTTTCCGAAAAAGGAATAAAAAACATCGAATTCCACCGTCAGAATATGGATGATAAGTTCCCTTTTGATGACGATAAATTTGAGTTGGTGTGTTCATGTTTTGCAATTTATTATTCAAATGATCCTGAAAGCCTCGTAAAAGAGATACATAGGATGCTGAAAAAGGGCGGGAAAATCTTCATCGCAGGCCCTACCCCAAAAAATACCGATGATTTCTGGAAACTCCATGAAAAGGTAAGTGGCTGCCCGGTCTCTGAAAAGGCAATGAAAAGAAGGGCAAGCATAAACGATGTTTTCATCCCCCTGGTCAAGAAGCACTTTAACAACGTCAGGATAGAAATATTCGACAACATTATGCACTTTCCATCTGCCGAAAGCGTCATGAAATATTATATTGCTTCCCCCATTTTCGTGGAAGGGGTTCCGGATTCCGAAAAAGAGCGCGTAAAAAATACCATGCTGGCGGAAGTGGAAAAAGAAATTTCTGCCAATGGAAAGTTTGACATAAAAAAACAGGTTTACGGTGTCATCGGATATAAGTGATGTTCATGAGAAAAATTGCTGTTGTTACCGGGACAAGAGCCGAATACGGAATACTCCAGTCCCTACTGCAGAAAACACATGAAGATCCTGGGTTGGAACTACAACTTTATGTCTCAGGTATGCATCTGTCTGACGAATACGGTAAAACAATAAATGAAATCCCCTACCCGATTACTGCGAAGATTGATATGCACATAAAAGACAAGAACGAAGCAAATGACATGGCTCATTCGGTATCGTATGGAATAAATGGTTTTGTTGAGGCATTTGAAAAAAACAAACCAGATGTCGTAGTAATAGTCGGTGACCGCATAGAGCCTTTTGCAGCTGCCATAGCCACGATGTTTCTAAGGATTCCTCTTGCCCATATACATGGTGGCGATGTTTCTCCGAATGTATTTGATGACCGGATGCGACATGCTTTGACAAAGATGGCAAGCATACATTTTCCTGTTTCCGATAAAAGCATGAATAGGATAATCAAGATGGGCGAAGAAGGATGGAGGATCCATAATGTCGGTGCCCCCCAGCTTGATACTGTTCTTAACATCAAAACTCTTTCGAAAGAAGAACTTTTCAAGAAATACGGCCTGGATGCCGGAAAGAAAACGATTATGGTGCTTTACCACCCCACCACGACGGAATGGGAAAAAGCCGGCGAGCAGTTCAGCTCGGTTATTGATACTCTTGTACAGTTTGATGACTGCCAGAAACTTATCATATATCCAAATGCTGATGCCGGCGGTTATAAAATAATTGAGGAAATCAAAAAACTGGAAGACAAAGCAGATTATTTTGTTTTTAAGAATCTCCCCTACGCGGAATATATCTCCGTCATGAAAAATTCCGATGTTCTGGTTGGTAATTCAACAAGCAGCATAGTTGAGGCACCGTCATTAGCACTTCCGGCGGTGAATGTAGGCCTTAGGCAGGAGTGCAGGGAAAGAGCGAATAATGTCATCGATGTCCCTCATAATCCTAAGGAAATAAAGAAAGCAATAGAAAGGGCGCTGCATGATGAAGAATTCCTGAAGTTAGTTGCAAAGAGAGAAACTCCTTACGGAGACGGTCATGCCGCAGAAAAAATAATTTCGGTTTTAAAGAACGTTGAGATTAATGATAAATTAATCAAAAAAAGAATGACATATTGATGGGTGATGGTATGAAGATATTGGTAATAGGCGCACATCCGGATGATGAAGTATACGGTTGCGGAGGTGCAATCGCCAGACTTTCCAAAGAAGGACACGATATCCATGTTTTGATAGTTTCAGAAGGAAGCACTGCCCAGTACGAAAACAAGGAAATGATAACAAAAAAGCGCGAGGAAGCGGAAAAAGTGAAATCTCTCCTTGGGATAAAAGAGTACATATTCGGGGATTTTCCTGATATGAAGCTGGATACTGTCCCCCATATAGAACTGAATAAATTCATCTCAGAAACGGTATCAAGAATAAAACCAGAATGGATATTTACCCACTCTCCTCTCGATCTGAATAAGGACCATCGAGTTGTGTTTCATTCAACTATGGTCGCAGCAAGACCGCAAGTAGATTATGTAAAAAGAATCCTGTGTTACGAAGTTCCTTCTACTACTGAATTGGGCGAAGAACCTTTCAGGCCGGAGGTTTTTATTGACATTACTGATTATCTGCAGAAAAAATCCGATGCGGTCAGTGCTTACAAGACAGAATTGCGCGAATTTCCGCATGGGAGGAGCGCGGAAGCTATCGAAGCCTTGGCAAAATACAGAGGTTATGCATCAAACTATAGGTATGCAGAGGCATTCACTATTGCAAGGGAGAAAATATGAAATGGAAGATTCCATTGTATAAAATATACTGCAATGATGCAGATACAAAAGCAGTAAATGCAGTAATTGAAAGGGGCACCCACTGGACGAATGGCCCTGAAAATGCTGAATTGGAAAAAAATCTGGCTTCGTATGTCGGTTCGAAGTATGCACTCAGCTTCAATAATGGTACTTCAGCCCTGCATGCAATGCTGCTCGCCCACGGAATAGGCGAAGGCGATGAAATAATAGTTCCCTCGTTTACTTTCATATCTACTGCGAATTCTGTCCTTTTTACAAGAGCCAAGCCGGTTTTTGCTGATATTGAAAATGAAACATACGCGCTCGACCCCAGTGATGTAAGAAAAAAAATAACCGACAGGACAAAAGCAATAATGCCAATTCATTATGCCGGTTCTCCTGCAATAAGAATAAACGAGCTGAAAGAACTTGCGGATGAAAAGGATATTCTACTTTTGGAGGATGCGGCAGAATCTCTGGGTGCAAAAATCAATGGGAAAAGCGTCGGTTCAGCAGGTAATTCGTCAATATTCAGCTTCTGCGCGAACAAAGTAATAACAAGCGGGGAAGGCGGTGCGGTAACAACTAATTCAGAAGACATTTACGAAAAACTTAAGCCCATTCGCTCTCATGGAAGAGCAGAAAATGAAAACTATTTCGAATCCAACAAATATATGGACTATGTTAATCTCGGATTTAACTTCAGGATGTCATCCATAACTGCTGCTCTTGCGAATTCACAGTTTGGAAAAATCGGGAAAATTATCGAACTGAGACGTTCTGCAGCCAAAAAATATGATGAGACTATGGCAGAACTTGGAATAATGGTTCTTCCGGACAATGAAAATCTATTCAACGTCTATCAGATGTATACAATACGATTGAAAAACAGAGATGAGAGGGACAATCTGAAGAAACATCTTGAGAATGACGGTGTAATGAGCAAAGTATATTTCGATCCGGTCCACAACACACATTTCTATAAAAATATTTTGGGCTATAATATATCTCTGCCTGCAACAGAAAAACTTTCGAGCGAAGTATTATCTATCCCTATTTTTGCAGGGATGAAAGATGAAGATGTTGCTTATGTTTGTAATAGCATCAGAAATTTCATGAAGTGATTTGATGGGTGATGAGGTACTGAAAAAGGAGTTTGAAGGAAAAAATATCCTAATTACTGGTGGTGCAGGTTCGATAGGAAGCGAACTAATAAAGCATCTTTTGAAATATAACCCAGCAGTTATACGTGTTCTTGACATAAATGAAACCGGTCTTTTTGATCTTGAACAGCAGTGTGAAGGTTATGAACAGAAACTCAGGATGCTAGTCGGAGATATCCGAGATAAAGAAAGGTTGTCAAGGGCAATGAAAAATATCGATTATGTTTTCCATGCGGCTGCTCTTAAGCATGTTTACATAAATGAATATACTCCTTCAGAGGCAATAAAGACAAATGTTATAGGAACCCAGAATGTCATAGACGCGGCAATAGAAAACGACGTAAAAAAGGTCATAACAATAAGCACTGACAAGGCGGTAAACCCGACAAGTGTTATGGGCACCACCAAGCTCCTGGCCGAAAAACTGACAAGCGCGGCCCAGTATCACCGTGGTTCGAGTCAGACGACTTTCGCTTCCGTACGTTTCGGAAATGTTCTTGTTTCAAGGGGTTCAGTGGTCCCGCTTTTCATTGAACAGATAAAGAAAGGAGGACCGGTAACTGTAACGGATTCCAGGATGACCAGGTTCATAATGTCCACAGAAAGGGCAATAGAACTGATTCTCAAGGCGACATCCATTGCGAGAGGCAGCGAGATTTTCATTCTCAGGATGCCGGCCGTAAAGATTCATGATCTTGCGGAGATTCTGGTAGAACACCATTCCTTCAAACACGGGCATTCTCCTGAAAACATAAAGATAAAACTGATAGGTGCAAAATCGGGCGAAAAGATACATGAACACCTTCTTACTGATTATGAAAAGCAGTATGCAAAACTGATCGACAATGACCTCATTGTACTCGAGCCTCTTATTCGGGCAAGGAGAGGACTCGAAATGTATAAGAACGTGGATGTTGATGACAATAAAATGCCCGAAGGTAGTTTTAACAACAGCAGTGATGAAAAACTCCTTACGAAAGAGGAAATCAAGAAACTTCTGGACGACGTTCTTTAGTTTTTTCAAATTCTTTTCCGATTTTATCAAGGAAAATCTTCCAGGTATAGTTTTCAAGAACTCTTTTTCTCCCGGCCCTTCCCATCTCTTCTGTCAAACCAGGATTTTCTGCAAGCTCAGTCATTTTCTCGGCCATTTCTTCGGAATTGTATACGAGATAGCCTGTTTTCCCATCAACAATGCTGTAAACAGGCCCCCCTTCACTTACAGATATACAAGGCTTGAAGGATGCCATCGCTTCCAGAGGAACCAGGCCCCAATCCTCGTTTATTGCTGAGAAAAGAACAGCATAACAGCGTCCATAATAAGAATTAAGTTCGCTTTTCGGGATGTTTACCTTGAATTCAACGTTCAATCCTTCTGCACGCTTTTTCAACTCCTCCAAATAATCCAACTCGCGCTTCGTATTATGCAAAAACCCGGCGAGAACGAGTTTCCATCCTTTATGTTTTGCAGAGAATTTTCTGAATGCTTCTATAACAAACTCAAACCGCTTTTCGGGAACGAATCTTGACGGATAGAAGAAGAATTTATCATATGATTCGCATGAATATTCTTTCGGGTCGATTCCCGGGTGGATTACTACCGCATCGTTTCTTTTCAGGTATTTCTTTACCCGTTCGTTCGTTACTTCGGAATTCGTACAGATTCTCTCTATTTTCGGAACTACTTTTGATTCTGATTGTTTGAATATTTCGATTAAACCTGCGTTTACCGCTCTTTTCGGAAGACCTAATCTGGCCATTCTCCATTCCCGCAGGTCGTACGCCTCCCTATTTGGGCTATGGCAATTGTGCGTATAAATACCGTCCCCTGCCAAAAAAGAGTGGTTGCCGCTTACTTCTATGTCAATGACCTTCGCTTTTTCTTTTAAAGGCAATATTTCACGTACCGGTACAAAAATCAAATTACCCTTCTTTTGATAGGTCGTGTAGCCTTTCTCTGCAAAAGTCAGCATGTAAATCTGGTGCTCCAGACGTGTTTTATAATCCTTGAATTTACGTGCATATCTTCTGATTATGGAGGGCTGTTTCCCTGCTATCATAAAAAGATAAAAAAGATCGGTAATCAATTCCTTGCCTACGCTGACGCATCGCCAACGCCTAGCCGTTTTTTCATAATGCCCATCGCCGGCCAGATAAGCTCGGATAAATTCATTTTGAAGAGCCGGAGAAGAATTGAATACGATAGGCGGAACGCGTTTCTCCCGGGCTTTACAACCAGTGCCCAATGCAAGGAACAATAGAGCATGAATATTTGGCAATATCACTAGTATCTCGCTTCTTTTTGGTATCTGGCGTACGCTGGGAGAAATGCCAAATACCTCTTTAATGCACGACACACAATCTTTAACGAGTGTTTTCTTTTCATGCAGTCCAAATGCAAATCCCAGCTGCATATCCTCTCTTTTCTCCGAATGCCTGAAATGAATGTAACCTTCCGCCGCGTAATAGCCCAACAATCGAAATAACTCCCTGCTGATTCTTAGTTTGGAGCTGACGGTTATTACCTTCCGGTTCCCTACGGAGATATGTTCCCCCTTAAAATCAATAAAAAGACGTGAATTCCAATAAGGATCATCGCCCCATTTTTCCAGCAATGACTTTTTGACATCTATAAAGCTCTTTTGTTTTGGCCGTTTATATCTGAGTTTTTCCGGAATGGGAATCAAATCTCCAGGTTTAATACGCGAAAGGGCTTTGACCGTCAATCCACCCTTCTCATAGACAAAAAACTTATGGTCGTATGTCGCTGTCATCTCTCGTCCATTTTTCAATCTCAAAATACCCATCTTTTTCGAGCGCTTTTTTCGGATTTTGGTAACGCGCGAGATTGTTGAACGATATTGCTCATCGAAAGAGAAAAGTTCGTCATTTAGTGTTATTTCTTTTATTTGACAGAGCAAGTAACCGTTTGCATCTCTCTTTAGAACAGGCGTATCTTCATGCAAACAAAACCAGCATACCCTTTCATTCCTGTTCCTTACCCATTCGCTCGGAACTCCCTGTGCGTTTATAACATCGTAATCATCCTTTATCTTCGTATAATAATATCGGAAACCTGCAGCAACCGCAGTATATCTTCTCGGGTCATTTTTTAGGAAGAAAAACGGAGCTTCGAGTCTGCTTTTCGGGAGTATTCTGATATCAAACTCCTTGAATTCAGGAAATGTTTTCTCAGGCTCATAGACTACAGAGTAGATTACAGGATTGAATTTCTTTGCAATTTCAAGCACCACTCTTTCTGCCCCACCCAACTGTTGCAGAAAAGGATGAGCCACCACCAGGTCCATAAATTTCTTCTGAGGACAAAGGATTAAATAACTGTCAGACGCATACGTTCTATTTAAAAGAACATCTGTTTATAAAAAAAGAACATGTTGGAATTGCTTTTTGGCTCCAGGGTGAGGGTAAAGGTACTCGGTATAATTCTGGAAAAAGACGGCCTACATCTGCGGCAGATCGCAAGGCAGGCCGATGTATCTCCGAGCGAAGCAAAAAGGGAGCTGGACAAATTCTGCAGGCTGGGCATCATAAAAAAAGAAGAGAAGGGAGGCCTTGCCATCTTCACCAGGAACAGGGATTGCCCGTTCCTCAGCGACCTTAAAATGCTTTACGGGAAAACAGAGGGATACGCGGAGCAGCTTAAAAGCGCCCTCAAGGGAATCAAAGGTGTAAAGTATGCATTCATATTCGGAAGCACTGCTGCCGGCAGGGAAAGGGAAAAAAGTGACGTGGACCTGATGATAATAGGCGACGTTTCTATGGGCGAGATCGAAGAAAAGATGCTTGCGGTGCAGAAAAATGTTGGCAGGGAGATAAATTTCTTCGTGTGGAGCCAAAAGGATCTTGAAACAAAAGCCGCACAAAAAAGCAGGTTTCTTGGAAATATCGTAAAAAACAGGCGGCTATGGCTTATTGGTGATGAGGATGAGTTTGTCAGAATTGCTCAAAAAAGACATGATAGAAAGGATCGCGCCTGACGGAAAGCAGGCCGAGGAACTGCTGCTGAAAGCAGAGAATGACCTGAAAGTTGCAAGGGATACATTCAATGCCGGAAACTATGGCTGGACACTCGCGATAGCCTATAATTCGATGCTCTCGGCAGGACGGGCGCTCATGGCTAAAACCGGCTACCGCGCGAGGAGCGAAACACACCATTTGGCCGTAGTCCGATTCTGTGCTGCGGTGATGCCTGCGGATACATCCGGTGTCATCGGAATTTTCAATAAATACAGGGTAAGGCGCCATGATGTCGTCTACGGAGAATCGGAAAGCGTTGGCGAAGGGGAGGCGAAAAGAGCATTGGAGAACGCAGCCGGCTTCCTCGATAAAATAAACGGAAAAATAAAACGCTAGCCGAAAGGGAAGGGCGATATCACGAGGACAAAGGATTAAATAACTGTCGAGGAAAAAGATATTCCGGGAGGATAATATGAAAGTTCTTGTTACTGGTGGATTGGGATTCATAGGTTCAAATATAGTGGAACGGTTAGTCGCAGATGGTCATGAAGTTACTGTATTGGATAATCAGCATACCGGCGACGAAGCCAATGTGGAATCTGTTAAAGACAAAATACAGATAGTAAAAACAGATTCAGGGAAAATTTCAGAGCTTGGAGGCAATTTTGACGTCATACTGCATCAGGGCGTCTACTCTTCATCCCCAATGTACAAGAAAAATCCGCATCTGACCGCAACTGTTTTTGATGAGATGATCTCCATACTAGAATATGCAAAAGAGAACGGTACAAAAGTCGTTTTTGCCTCATCTTCATCACTCTACAATGGGAATAATCCCCCGCATAAGGAAGACATGGATATCAAAATAACAGACTATTACACCGAAGGAAGGTATGCAATGGAAAGAATAGCAGAGCTTTACAGCAAACTTTATGGAATCAAGGTAACTGCACTCCGTTATTTCAGTGTTTACGGACCCCATGAAAAATCAAAGGGTGAATATGCCAATCTCATAACCCAGTTTTTATGGGCAATGCAGAAAAACGAAAAAATAGTGGTTTTCGGAGACGGCAACCAGACAAGGGACTTCGTTTATGTTACAGACGTTGTTGAAGCCAACATAAAGGCAATGAATTATCAGAAGAATTTCGGCATATTTAACGTAGGCACAGGCAAATCAATATCAATCAATGACATGATAAAAATGCTTGGTGAAAAATCCGGAAAAACACCGGAAATAGAATATGTTGAAAACAAGATAAAGAATTACGTAGCGCATACTCAGGCAGATACGTCACATGCTGAAAAAGAACTGGGATTCAAGGCAAATGTTCCTCTTGACAAGGGCATAGAGCTTCTGATAGATTATTACAAATCTGTTTGAGGGTTGTGGAAATGGGCCTAATCGGAATATTCAAAAAAATGAAAACCGGCACTGAGCAAGAGAATTATGGCCGCGACATAATAATTTCAATGATAAGTCGATATGCTAAGGCGGATAATTCTGAGAAGTTAAAAGTCCTTGATTTGGGCGTCGGGACCGGAAAAGATCTGGAAGGTATAAAGAACGCCGTCAAAGAAAAAAAACTCGAATTATATGGGGTTGAATGTTGGGAACCTTATATAAAACAGGCAAAGGAAAGGGGGATAAACATCTTTCAGGTAAATATAGAAAAAGACAAACTTCCGTTCAAAGACGCGTATTTCGATATAATCATCGCAAATCAGATTATAGAGCACACCAAGGAGATATTCTGGATTTTTTCTGAGATATCCAGGGTTCTAAGAAAAGATGGCATAGCTATAATCGGTATTCCGAACCTAGCAGCTTTCCACAATCGTATGTTGTTGTTACTGGGCAAACAACCCTCGTCTATCGAGATGTTGGGCCCTCATATCCGAGGTATGACCAAAGACGCTTTTGTAAGATTTATTACCGCTGGCAACTACTTCGAAGTCACTCAGGTGAAGGGTTCCGGCTTCTATCCTTTCCCGGTATCTGTTTCCAGGGTTCTTAGGAGAGTTTTTCCAACCCTTTCTGTCGGACTGTTCTTCGTATGTAAAAGGACAGGCAAGAGCGGGCGCTTTATAGAAGTTTTGAAAAACAGAAGATTTCAAACAAATTATTTTGAAGGGCCCGATTAAAATCAGATAAACCAATAAAAACTCTACTTCACATAGGTTATATCATGAAGATTCTTCAGGCTGTTCATTCATTTCCGCCAAGCCAGGGAGGTCCTGAACACCACGTTTACCATCTCAGCAGAGAACTGAGCGAATTCGGAAATGATGTTGTAGTCGTAACTGCAAGGGACAGCGGAACAAAGGCCGAAGAAGAGCTTTCAGGCATCAAAGTAAGGAGATTCTATTCTTTCGATATTTCATTATTTTCGTCTGCAAGATTTCCCTTTAATTCGTTTTTTGCAATGCTCAAGGAAAATCCTGACATTTATGCTTCTCATGGATACGGCTCGGTAATGCCTTTCTTCACTTCCATTGCTTCAGTGATTAAAAGAAAACCGTTTGTCTTCACACTCCATGGCTATCCCGAGGTCAGGGGGAGAAAAAGGATGTTCTATCACCTTTACCGTCTTTTTGTAGCACCTGTTTTCCTGAAAATAGCAAAAAGAGTAATCGTGGTTTCCAAAGAATCCACAAAAAAGATAGAAAAAGAAGTCTCCAGGGACAAAATAATCTATATACCAAACGGCATTGAAGGAAGATTTGACTGCGAGCTGAATTTCAAAAACAAGAACAAGATAACCTATGTCGGGAAAATCAACGACGACAAGGGGGTGGATGTTCTTATGAAAGCGTTTTCCCGCCTTAAGAAAAAATATCCTGACCTTGTGCTTAAAATAGTCGGCAAAGACGATGGCGGAAAATCAAAAGTTGAGGCGCTTGCAAGGTCCCTGAATATCCAGCCGATATTCAGTGTTGTCCCCTACGACAGAATGCCTTCAATTTATGCTGACGGTAAGGCAATAATCCTTCCGAGCAGATATGAAGGGCTGAGCCTGATATGGCTTGAAGCAATGTCTTCAGGAAGGCCGATGTTTTCCACTCCGGTAGGGGAAGCCAACGATTTATTCGACCAGGCCTATGACCAAAACAAGGATTTATTTTTATTCAAAGACGAAAACGAGCTTGTTGAAAAGCTCTCAACATTCCTGGACAACGAGGAAAAATACAAAAACATGGTTGAAAGAGCCAAATACATAATAAAAGAAGAATACTCATGGAAAAACGTTGCTTCGCAGACAAGGGCAGTTTATGAAGGACTAATCTAACGCTGGACTATTGCCTTTGCCTTGTAAAAGACGCTTTCAACATACTCCAATGCATCTTCAAGATATTTCCTGTCAAATGTTCCGTAGCTATAGCCGGCTTTGTGAAGGTCAGAAGCATATCGAAGGTAAAGATTATAATCTTCAGAGTTTATCGTTCCTTTCGAAACAAGTTCGTCGCGAACAAGGAATTGAAGCGCCAGTCTCCCCGTGAATTCCTTTTCTCTTCCAGGATATGCGATTCGCTTTACCCCCTTATGATATAAAAGTGCTTCAAGACTGTTTTCCATTGCACGGAATATCTCCTCTGCAGCTACAAACAATCTTTCCTCTTCTATATTTTTCTGTGCAGACAACAGATATTCTTCTGCCTTCTCTAGCGCCCACCTACTTAAATCTTCTCGGCTTTTTGCCATGCAACTCAACTCCCTCTGCCTGTGTGAGCACAATAAACTTCTCACCTTTTTTGAGACGTTCCAGATATTCCTTGTTAGTTAATACAATTGGATAGCAAATAAACCCATATTCTAAGCTTATATCCCGGTTGACAAAAGAAATTATCTCATTATAAACCCGTTCTTTCTCTCCGGCTTTTTCAACAAGAAAAATCATATCTATATCACTCGGGGCTTCAGTAATATCACCCCGTACACTTCCTTTCGCCACACTGCCTACCAATAATACTGTTTTTACTCCCAAGGATACGGCATAGGATGATATTTTTTTGGCTGCTTTCATGAATATCTTGTTCAAATCGCCGAACAAACTCTGCAATTTCACAAAAAGAAAATGTTTTTTGTTTATCGTGTATATCTTGTTTTTTCCTATGCGCTCAAGTTTTACCACGCCTGAATTGACAAGATCCGGCATCTGTCTGTTTATCTCTGAAACTGCCGCTCCCGCAGCTACTGCCAAGTCCTTTTCTATAAAGGAAAGTTCTGGATTGTTTACAAGAATATTCAGTACATTTACCTTGGTTCCAGTGCCAAAAATCCTTTCGAGATACATGTTGATCACTTTCGGTTTTCCGAATTATATTTCGGAAAAAAGAATTATAAATGTTTCCTCACTGAAAAACTGTTCTCATTTTGCGAACAAACTGTTTTCAAATCAAGAACCAAGCCATTTCACGTATCTTTTAACTCCTTCCTTCATGCTGATTTTCTGCGACCAGCCCAAAGACTCTATTTTCCTTACGTCAAGAAGCATGAGTTTCACGTCACCGGTCCATCCTCTGGTTCCCCCGGTGTATTTGAACTCGGGCTTAAGCTTCATATTACCGGAAACAAGTTTTGCTATTTCATTTACATTTGTTTTCTCAGAACTGCCGATATTGAAGACATCATGTATCCTTTCCTGTTTGTTGAAGGCAGTCAAAGTTGCCGAAACACAGTCCTTAACATGCAGATATGATTTGTCCTGTTTTCCGTCCCCAAGTATCTTGAGTTCTTTTGGATTTTTCTTGAGTTTATGATAGAAATCATAGATGACTCCATGGTTGCTCCTTTCACCATAAATATTCGCATACCTTAAGATAGTCGCCTTTATGCCGTATGAATGCGCGTATGCAGAGCAGTATGCTTCGCATGCCAGTTTTGAAGCCCCGTAATTGCTTATAGGTGCACATGGATAATCCTCAGGAGTTGGTATCTTGTCCGCATCACCATAAACAGTTGATGTTGAGGAAAAGATAATATGGCCTACTTTCGCTTTTCTGCAGGATTCAAGAAACCTGAAAGTCGCAATAACATTCTGGTTAAAGCTCTTCGTCGGCATTCTTGCGCTTGAACGCACATCAGGGTCAGCGGCAAAATGGAATACAGCATCCATTTCCAAAAGATTCCTGGCTATGTTCTCCCTCATCAAGTCCTTCTGAATAAACTTCGCATCAGGATTCAGATTCTCTTTCTTTCCCGAGGATAAATCGTCTATTACAATCACTTCGTTTCCTTCTTCCAGCAGCTGGTCTACAGTATGTGAGCCTATGAAACCAGCACCACCGCTTACTGCAATTCGCATGGATTACTCTTTGTAAAGATGGTTTATATATGTTTTCTGAACATCAAAAACCACAACACAGGACTTTTAAATTGTTTCGCACATAAAACATGCGGGAGGATTATGAGATTACACATAATTTTACTTTTTTTTGTGTTAATAATCCCAGTGTTTTCTGCTTATTGGTATTCAACTTCAGGAAGCTATACGGTGGAAAGACCATGGGAATACAGCTCATGGAGATGTACTGCCGAGGCTTATACAACCGGAACGATTTTATGCGAATCCAAGGTCGTAACCGTTATTGACTGGCCCACTGTTTATTCAGAATCGTGCGGGTGTGATGAAGACGGGTGCGATACCTGTTATTACTGCATGAGATTCCCGCGAATCCTGAGCATGCGTACTCTGGGTTATAGGGGAGGAGCATGGAATCCGAATGCATTTGAACGGGCTATCAATGAAATGGAAATTGATGTGTTTGCTGAAATGAAAACATCTGATTTTGTTCCTGATTATGAGAATTATTCCACTGTTATAAGAAATCTTAATCTTTCTTACTATTATCGGGCCAGTGCCGAGGAATATGCAGACGCCTGCAGGGAATCCAGTTCTTATACCGCGCATATCTCTGTCATGGCCGGAGCCATAACCTTCAACCAGTACCGCGCGATAATGTCTCCGGGCGGTTATAAGACTTATTCACCGTGCACTTCTTCAGAACCGAGCAATCCTGCCGGCGATTACTGCAAGAACTATTACGTTTACTGGCAGAATTCGGTTGCAAGGGCTTTCGATGCATTGAAATTCAGTTTTATGAGGGCAGATTACAGGATAGAATCAGAGGCAAGGCCTTTATGGAACAGGATGAACTCAAGCGGAATATGCGATGACGATTATCAGTGGGATATAGGCGATGCCTGCTATGACATGAAATCAGCATTCATGATTATAGACGGGAATGTTGTTGAAGGAACTTACGGCCAGTACAACAGCGCCAAAAACCATCTTGAGGGGCTTAAGCAGGATGTCTGGGGATATCCGCCCAACCTTACCAACTATTCGCACGTTATGAAGCTTTTATGGCAGAAGGAAAACGGGACAATTCCATTATTTTCAAAACTCATAAGCGACGGGAATACTGCAATGGATAATGCTGAAGAGATATATGATGATTATATTGACCAGGCCAATGCCTACAAGAGCGAAGTAAACAGCAAATATTCTGAAATGGAGTCAGATGAACTTTCCAAAATCACCGAGGCTCTTGCAGTAACCCATATAGAACAGGAGAGCATTGGTACGATAGCCCAGAGATATTCAACATTCGAACAGAATAAACTTGAAGCAGAACAGGCGCTTTCGAATGCCACCTCAATGCACGGCAGGACTACTACCAAAGGATATCTGAAAAAAGCGACTCTGAGCGCTTATAACTCCGAAGGAATCTACAGAACGCTTGCAGGAAGCGCGGACAAGCTTCTTGAAGATGCTGAAACGGTTGTTGAACAGCAGCGTGAACAGGCGCTTGTTGTTCTTAATCAGGCAAAGAGTATATCAGAAAGCGAAGATACGAGAGCAGGCGCGCTCTATCAGCAGGCAAAAAGGCTTTTTGACCTTGGTGATTCTGCTTCTTCCCTCGGGGATAAGTTCGAGTATTACATGAGGGCAGAATCCTATGCATGGCAGGCTCTTGAAGAGCAGGAGGTAATAACCACTGAGACAGAAGACCTCATACTCCAGGTTGAAGACCTTATCAGAAGAGCGGAAATGGACGGGATAAATGTTGCGACAGAAGAAATGCTTTTGAGCAATTTTGAAACCGAAAAAGATTCGAGGGATATTTCCGGAGACCTTAAATCGCTTATTGCGAGCATTCTTGAAAAGGCTGATATCGAATACGGTTATCTTATTGACGAAAGGTCAGAGCTTCTTGAAAACATAACTGCTTCAGAGGCCTGCGGGGACGACCTTCGCGGGGTTATGGAAAATGCAGAACAGGGAATAATAAGCGGGGGGACTATAGATTATCTTAATGGCATAGGGCGCCTGAAATCCCTTGATGAAGCCTATGATGAAATAGCTGCTGAACTTGTACTATGCGAAAATACAATCATTGTGAATTCTCTTATAATAAGCCAGTCCCTTTATGTTGAGAAAATAAAGATAGATGAACCTGTCAGTGCATCGCTTACACTGCTGATAACTAATCCAACGCATTACAGCGCTGAAAATCTGGTTCTTGAACTCCCTCTTGAAGCAGACATGCAGCTGCTTTACAGTGATATAACCGAAGGAGAGGAGCACGTCGGAAATGTTCTTGTCGAAGGAAACAGTCTTGTCCTTACGCTTAATGAGCTTGGCCCTTACTGGACCCGTTCAATCTCTTTTGAGAAAGATGCTGTTTTCGCGCGTACCATAAATTCTGAAATAAATGCAGAAGGTATAGGCGATGGAAAGGCAAGGGTAGAAGAAATCACAGAATTTGCAGTTGATGCGGATAATGTTTATCTGGACCTGTCCGGAGATTATGAAGTTGTAAGCGCAACGGTTGACGGAAAAAGCACGAATACTGTTCTGGAAAGAGGGGACCATACGCTGGTTGTCACCTATGTTGCTGATGATGCCTACAAAGTTAACAGGAGCGATATCAATGCATTTCAGGTCGGGCTCAATACACAGCTTACCTACAAAATATCTGTTCTGCCCGCAATAGATATCGATACTCTTCCGCTGACTATAGATATCGAATACGGCAATGTATCAGGAATTTCCATTTCAGGAGCATCTTTTGCCAATGAAGAATGTTATACAGGCTATTGCGAGATCGAACTTTCCAACCTGAAAGAAGACGAAGAGATAGTCCTGTCAGTCAGCTACATGATAATTAATACCGATGAATCAGATACAGCAGTTCCGGAAATACCTGAAAGCGCCTATTGTATCGACGGAATTGACAAACAGTGCGAACCTCTCCCCGCAGGAATCAACCAGACAATAGCCATGATAAATTCTGCAAATGAAGCAGGCGATTATGCCACTGCTATCGAGCTGAGGGAAGAACTTAAGGATGAGATTTCAGCATGGCAGGCAGAGCAGCAGTCGATTGCTGATGATTACCAGAGACTGCTTTCAATGCTGGAAGATGAGAAGGCAGAGATAGATTCTGCATTGAAAAGCGCTGGCACTGCAACCAATTCACTTATTGAAAACCTGAAAACCAGAGAGGCAGAACTCGAATCCGCGCTTTCTTCCGCCGAATCTGCCACAACAATAAAAGGAGCGCTTTCTTCACTGGAGTCTGTGGATTCTGAATGGAAGGAAAAAACGGTAAGCGGCTATGAGAAGGGTTCATGGGAGGAATACAATTCACTAAAGAAAAGATTATTTGATGCAGGAATTACCATAATGCCGGATGAATTCTATGATGTTGAAACCAAGATGAATAGCTTTTCTGCTACTGGAAGCCTTGATGATGCGGTAAAGCTTTCTCTAAGCCTTGAATCCGCAGGAAACATTGTTGCCGGTGCTGAAGCCGATGTGGCAGAAGAAAGCGAAGACCTCAGGGTCGTTTTCCTTGACATCAAAGAGGATATTACTTCAATACTTGATTCCTACAATGAACAGCAGGCAGAAGCTGAAGGAACACAGTGGGAAACCCTGTTTACTGTGGACAGCTCTGATATCAGTTCTTCTCTTGAAGAGATAGAATCCATGTTCGGAAAAGAAGACAACAGGCTGATAAACAAGAAGATAGAACTTGTCGAGAAGAAAAAAGACAAGATAACGAAGATACTCGACCAGCTCAGGGATGAAAGCGAAAGAATGCTGCAGGCGGTAAGAGGCTCATTTGAGGCAAAGAAACTCTCTCTTCCGGGAGATATAGTAAAAACAGTGGAAGTCGGTCTTGAAAGCATGGCCGGATACATAACCGGCGGAAAATACGTGAATGCATTGAAAGCCGGTGTTGCGATGCTTGTTGACCTAGGCGGTTATCAAACCGATGAAGGCGGAGGAATTAATCCTGTTCTCATCGTACTCGCAGTCATAGCAATTCTTGCAGCGGTCGGGGTATATTATTATAAATTCAGAATGGGTGATGGTGAATCTGAGCTGCCCTTCCTCAAGAAACAGAAAAAGGAGTATAAAAGACTCGAGAGGGCGGAACAGTAACATTATAAATACTTTTCAATAAGGTGATAAATATGCCGGGAATCGAAACAACAATATCAAATATTTCGACTACTCTTATGAATCTCGCTCCAGCGATATCAATAATCCTAATCGTTCTGGGGGGTATAGTCTATGGTCTTTCATACACACAGCCTCCTGACAGCAGGGGAAAATGGCAGACCTCTGGACTGGGTATGGTTGTGGGCGGAATGATAATCAGCGCCATAGCTCTCGGGGCAGCTGCTATACAAGCAGAAGCAGGCGGATGGCTTACTTAAGGTTCTCCTCAGGATGAAGCTTTTTAGCCTCTAATTTTACCTTTTTTTCAGCTTCCTTCAGCATAGAATCTATTTTTTGGTTGAATTCTTTCAGCGGAAGAGCAAGAACCATATACTCTTTTGAGAATCTTTCCTTTGCATAAGTGATATTCTTCCCGAATTTTTCAAGTACTTTTTCCGCTCTCCTGTCAAGCTCGCTTATAGCGTCCACTTCGCATTTGGTTTTTACATTCTTTTTAATGCCGTCCAGAAGCCTCTCCACTTTTTTATCTTCGGTTATTCCGAGTTTTGCAAGGTTTTTCCTTAGTCCGGCAAGCGGATTTGCCTTTTCATGGCTTCCTGAAAGCTCCCATTTGCTTCTTCTCCTTCCTTTTTTCTTTCTGTCTCTCTCATAACCCGGCCTTCGGACTACATGCTCCCAGAAGGTAAGCGTCTGCGCACTGAGTATATATTCAGCTTTCTTCAGTGCCTTTTTGCTCCTTCTCTGTTTTGCCTTTTCATTCAGCCATAACGCATATATCAGGGAAAGTTTTGTCCTTGAGGTTATGCTTTTTTCAAGACCCGAAACCCTGATGAATTCCCTGATGTCCTTTACTTCTCCGGGCTCAAGGTCTCCTACACGAACATCTGAAAGGATTCTCTGTACAAATATATCTGGTTTTATCCGCCTTTTCATAGATAAATATTGCTGAGAAACAGTTAAAAGAATATAGCGGGGGATGGATTTGAACCAACGACCTCTGGGTTATGAGCTTCGCCTCGAGATTTTTCTTAATAAGTTGAAAATCTCAATCCAGCGGGAACTCCAGACTCCCCTTGGAGCATACTCTAAACTAATTTAGAATATGTTACCCCGCTAAAAATAATCTTAATTCGTCTGGAGTAAGCACATGGATATTAGGCGGCAATAGTCTTTTATAACTATGCAGTTTGTTTTTCGTCGTAACTAGAACTAATCCGCTCTCTGGGAAAATGCATTTGAAATAATTGAATTTTCTTGATAGTTCATCCGACTTCTGTTTTATCTTATCCCAGTAGGTAACTTCTATGATTAGCGGGGGCTTTTTTAAGAAAAAGTCAATTGAGTAAAACCCATTTAGATTCTCGGATTTTATCAGTTTCTCGTAGGAATAATCTAAATCCGAAGATAAAATTGCTTTAGCCACCCTTACCTCAAGTTGATTATACATTTTTTCCCCACGCGGTCCCTTAACCTTTCTCCCAGTTTTTCTAAGTCCGGAAAGCGACCATTCTATTCTCTTTTCCCTTATTTTTGGATCAAAAATACCTGTTTTAAGCGTGGATGATTTTTTTCCTCCTTTGGAACACATTTTTGACCAAGTTTCAGAAAATTTTCGATCCTTCATCAGCTCTTTGATTTTTCTATTTCCTAAAGGAGATGCCAGCTTTGCCTTCTTTAACCATTTTTCTCGAAACTTCTTATTCTTCATTCTACTCCTGATCGTAGCACTTACTGACTTTTTCATCTTATTCGAGTATTTCCTTCGATACCCGGCATTGGTCAATTTCATAGAAACGGTTTTAGCTCCAATCGTATGTGCGAGTTTTAGGTAAAAATCTTTCGGAAATGAGTTTCTAAGAATAAGTTTTACATCATCTTTGTCTAAGTTATATTTTTCGGATATTTCCCCTGATGATTTTAATCCGAGAAATTCACAAATAACAACTTTTGGGTCTGGAGTATTCATATACCCGTCTTCGTTTTTAGGTATTTTAACTTTTTTGTTCATATTATCAACCTCCGGAGCCGTACCCCACTATTTTAGTTATGGGGGTGAAAGGCGAGGAGGTTACAAAATATTCTCTGTTTTGTGAAGAAGTACAGAAGAAAGATAAGATATGAAACGAGCCGCAACGTTTTTTATTAGCCTTCGGCTGAAAGGCCGAACGGCATTAAATAACTTGCGGTGAAGCGAGAAAATAGCTTTTTATTCGAGGATTCCTCTGTTTGTAAATGGACTGACTAATTCTGCCACATCTTCATGGCTCTCGACTAACATGGGGGGTTTTTCGGTCATAGCACTTCTATCTCATTACTTATTTATAATCTTTTCTGAAAAAGCCCCCGAAGGGGATTGAACCCTTGACCTACCGCTTTTCCAAGCCGACCAAGATTTTCCTCAGGGCTTTCGCGATGCGTTTTGCCCTTTGAAGGGCCTTGGTCAAAAGGCTCTACGAAGCGGTCGCTCTACCGCTGAGCTACGGAGGCGGATATTTCTTCTTCAGGGTGGGTAATAATTTTAAACAGGTATGTGTTCAACCTAATTGAAGGTGAATTTTGTGGAAGAAGAAAAAGGACGGACGGAAAGCATGCCCGTAAAGAAATTCGAGACGCCGAAGCCCGTCGCGGTAGGTGACACCGTTGAAGTCACTATCGAGAGCGTTGGCGGTCAGGGCGATGGAATAGCGAAAGTCGAAGGCTTTGTTGTATTCGTTAAAGGGGCCCAGAAAGGGGAAACCTGCAAAATAAAAATAACCGAATTAAAAAGAACATATGCGGTAGGAGAAAAAATCTGATTATCTTTTTGTCTGGTATGCAAGCAGCAGTATTATCAGTATACCCAGCATTCCCAGACCAATCTCAACAACCTGCAGGGTATCCATCGGAACATACACGCTTCTTCTTGTAGTTTCCGGATCGAACACGTCTCCGAGTTCTGTTTTGTTTGAATTATATGAAAGCTGCCTGCTCAATATTTCCTGGGAGACTGAATCCTCCCTTCCAAAAAAATCTTTTATATTAAGCTCCAGGCTATTTTCCCCAAGCCCCTCATAGCTGAAATTGAACTGATAGAGGAAAGCGTATGTCTGGGTGCTTTCATCAAGGATAACCGGAGTTATGTTCACAATCCCCACAAAATTCGTTGAATCGTTGATGGGAACTGATTTGATTTCATAAACACCGAACGAGTTGTTTGTCATATTGAATGCAAACAATGCAAATTCCATTTCTTTTTCAGTGTTCATGAAAATGCTTGCCTTATACAATCTGCTCTGCGAAACAACTACATTGTCAAATCTGTTGTTCCTGAACCACTGTTCATTAAGTATGGGCGCGTCTGTGAAAATAAGCTTGTTTTTTCCTTCAACAAGATAGGTTCTGTTTTCAATGAATTCAATGGTTTTGGATACCACGTCAGGACGGCTTATGCAGCTTAATCCCCCCGGAGTCCTGTTGTCAAGCACGTACATGAAAGTGGTGCTCCCGTTCAGTATAACCGTAAGAGTCTCGTTGCCGCTTGAATTTTCCATCGCAGCTTCGATTGTTTCTGGTATCTGCACGGTGTTTGTGCTCGATTTCTTGAAACATACCGCATAATGGCATACCTGTTCTGTAGGGGGCTCAACGGTTTCATTGATGTCCCTGAATATGAACGTTATTATTACGCGTGGTATTATCTCTGTTTCCTCCTCGTACTCAGAACAGCCGTCTCCGTCAAAATCACAATCAGTAAGTGTATCACCATAAGTATCAAAGAAATTTTTATCACAGTAAAGCGTGCTGCTGTGCTTCCTGAGAATATGCCCCATTTCAGCACCTTCCTCAACTATCACCCTCACGCTTTCACCTGAAGTGGTTGCATTATCTATAAGCAAAGTAAGTCCGGCCAGAGCCATGCTTGCATTGACTGAAAGATTTTTCCCCCATCCTGGATAAATCCGCTCCATTTTTGCATGTTCAGGATTAAAACTGTCTTTTAATTCATCGGCAACTATTCCGTTCTGCGAGCTTACATTTGCCAATGGAGGAGTGTAATAAAGAGAAAATGAAACCGATACAAAAACCAGAAAAAAAACCAATCGTTTCATAAGACCATGCCAAGTTCGTCTATCGGTACAAAGGTAATCAGCCCGTTGCTTTCTTTTATCCTGATTTTTGTTTTTTCCTCATCACTCAGGCCATTCATTATTTTTTTGATGTCATTCACATCATCGACCACTATCAGGGCCTTGTCATCGAACTTCTCCCCGAACATTCCTATCTCGCAGTCTTTGGTTATGAATTTGTTCTTTGTACTTTTGAACGAGATTCCGTGCTCTATCAGTTTTTCCCTCACCATGCGCATCAGGGTGTTCTTCCTTACATCACCTTCCCCGACAAACTGGTAATGATGCCTGTAAGTTTCCAGCACGCCTTTGTCAACAAGCCTTTTCAGCATCTCGTCTATATTTCCTTCAGTAACATCAGCGCCTTTTGTCAGATATCTTTTTATTGCAATTTCAAATTCCTTTGCAGATATCGGGCTCTTTCCTATCTTTATATCCCTTCTTATGTATTTGAATGCCCTGACCAGGTCATTGCTGTTTATCCTTATCTCCTTTCTTATTTCCTTTGAACCCTCTGTCGCTCTGAGAATGTAGGTGGGCCTCCTGCTTAATCTTGCCCCTGCATACACCAGGACCACGAGCAGTATTCCCGGAATACCATAATTGATGTAGAAATCGAATATGCTTGTTTTGTCATAGTTCACAGGAACATGAAGCGTTGTACCTTCAATTTCAATGTTGAATATGTTTTCCCCCTTATCCAGTTTTGCGCCTATAACAAGCTCGCCGTCCGATACGTAGAATTTTTTCTTTGTTGTCGAATTGTTAAGGCTTGCCCCGACTTCAGCATCATCAAGAGGAACGCCGTCTATAGTCACCATGAAATAAAAATTATATCCGATATCTCCGGTATACTCCACATCAACCTCCTTCACATGCAGTATGCCGCTTGCAAGACTTCCGTTGTTGTCGGTTACATCCAGGATATATTCCCCCGAATCCTCGTAATCAAGAACCTCCCTGAAAACATTGCTTGTTGTTACTCTTGACAGTTTTTTGCTTTCTATTTCCACCGCATCCTTGTGTACTGTAAGATACGCATAGCCTTCGGTTTCATTCAATGTGAACATCAGCACCGAGTCCTGCCATGGATATTTATTCTCAGGTTCTGGAACCAGCGCATTGGACACTGGTTTCAGCGAAACCGAATCTGTTATGCCCCGTCTTGCCCCGAGGTCGTAGATTATTCTCAGATATAATCCGTTCTCCATATTTATCTTATTTGTCCTTTTCCCTTCACCGTCTACATGATAAGTAACCTTTCCATCATAAGACCATTTGTTTTCAAGTATGTCATTGTTTATCGTAAAATCTCCCGAATCCATGTATTCTCCAAGGGTTTTATCATAGAAAAGAATCCTGTCTTTCTGTGCTGAATCAAGTTCATCATACCACTCTCTTTCCTGCATTCCCCCTCTAAGTACAAGATTGTCCTTTCCGAGATATATCACAACTCCGTCGGTAACATTATGCGTCAGGTCATCGAGCACATAAGTAGGCATTGCTCCGGTAGGGACAACGTATATGCCATCACCCAGGGTCCGCCGGTCGCTTATCTTCACACTATACCCGTAATTCTCAAGGTCTGCGAACATCTGGGTAAATTCTTCAAAATCCTCCATTTCTATGCCTTCATCATCCCTTATTATCGTTATCTCCTTGGGACTTGATTTCCTGTAGCTTATCAGCGTTACATTTCCCTTTCCTGAAAAATCATAAACAACATATCCGTAACTTCCAGCCCTTCCGATTTCTATTATGCTGAATTTTGCGGATTCATCTCCATCTTCTTCCTCATCCCCTGCAACAACTCCTGAAAAAAGCAATACTGCTGTTCCGCCCACTATCAGAATAACGATGAATAAGGCCATCAGCACTACTCTTTTCAAGTCCATAAAATAATCACCATCATATTTTTGCGGATTTCAGGAAGTTCAGGTCATTTTTATAGAAATCCCTTATGTCTTTCGTATCAAGCATAAGCATCAGCGGTCTCTCAAGGCTGAGCCCCCATGCCAGGACCGGATAAATTCCTGCAAGCGGCACACTTACCTCAGGTCTGAACATGCCCGCGCCGCCGAGTTCCATCCATTGTTTTTTCTCTTCAAAGAAAACCTCTATTTCAAGGCTTGGTTCAGTATACGGAAAATAGCTCGGCCTGAATCTTATTTTCTCGAATCCGAGTTTTTTGTAAATCTCCTTCAGTATTCCAAGCAGATCCCTGAAAGTCGCGCCTTCCCATGCTATTATTCCTTCCACCTGGTTGAATTCAGCAAGATGTTTGTAATCGGTCGCCTCGTTCCTGAATACTCTGCCGACTGCAAAATACTTTTTCGCTTTTTTGTTTTTCATTGCAGCAAGATATCTTGCGCTTAAACACGTAGTATGCGTCCTAAGAACAGTTTTTTCAGCTTCCTGCTCGCTCCACTTATAGCCCCATCCCTTCTCATGCGCTTCCTTCACACGCTCAACAAGTTTTCTGTCTTTCGGCAGTCTGCTTTTTCCTTCAATGTAAAATGTGTCAGCCAGTTCTCTTGCAGGATGGTCCTGCGGCTGGAAAAGGGCATCAAAATTCCAGAAAGACGATTCTATTATGCTTCCGTCCATCTCCTCAAAACCCAGCTCAGTCATTATATCGCTTATTCTTCTCCTGAGCGCGCTTATCGGATGCTTCCTTCCCATCGGTGCATCTTCACTCTCGATGCTTAGATTGAATTTTTCCTTTGGTTCAACGAATTTTTTACCGGTGTATTCAGCAATATGACTCCTTACTTTTTTGACCTGCACAAGCCTTCTCTGGTAGAATCTGTCAGCGACAACCCTGTTCTCCGTTTTGCCCCGGCTCACGAGCTCGCGGTAGGTCTCAAGCATCTTTTTCTTCTCAGTCTCAATATCTTTCGGTTTTTTGAGCACAACAAGCTTGACTCCGTCAACCCTGACAAATCCTTTTGTTTTTGCCCATCTGATTCCGATTCTTCTCTCAACAGGACTAAGGTCCTTCACGGTTTTTCCAGCCTTTGCTTTTTCAAAAACAAGGAATTCAGGGAATCCTTTCTTCGCATATTCATTCAGTTCCGGAGTCACTGATATTATGGAATATTCTTTGGTTCTTATGTTTATGTAGCCGTTTCCCCTAAGCGATTCCGCAGCCCTTCTGACAGTATCTATATTAAGGTCCGTGGCCTTTGCCAGTTCATCGAAGGTAAGCTTTTTTTTCTTTGAAAGCACGTCAAGTATCTCTTTCTCCCCCTTATACATCAGCCTATTCCTCCTTCTTTCTTTTTGTTGCGTTAATGTAGATGTATCCTCCTGCAAGTATAACGACAAGAATTATTATAACATATCCATATTCCCCGGTAAGTCCTTCTTCAAGGAAATGTACAAATCCGAAAAAAAATTCAGAGACTTCCTGCTGAAGGCTCTTCTCAACCTCGAATACCAGCGTGAATTTAACCAGCACAAGGTCCTCCCACGTCAGCTCTGAAATCCTTGACGGAAGGCTTTCTTCAACATATTCAGGCATCGGATTTACATTTGTCACCACCGTACCATCCGGAAATTTGACGGTAAAATAAACATTTTCATCCAGTATTATGTTTCCCTGTTCGGTTGTCGTAAATGCAAGCGCTGTAGGATTGAGCGTGTATCTCATTGTTCTCGGCTTGTAATTCTCCACAGTGAACAAGCCTGTTCCCGCCACCATCTCGTCCCTTCCGCCTGTGCTGTTATACGTAGGGCTTGCGATGTATTCCAGTATCAGCTCGCCATGGCATATCTCATCTACGGGATTGCATTTTTTTCTCGGCTGCGGGGTCAGCGTGAATTCGCTGATATCGGTAACCGATGTGCTGATATGCCTTTTAACATCCTTCAGTCCGGTGGTTGTGGACCAGAATGAAAGGTCATTGTTCGAATAACCGCTGTATCCGCTGTCATACAACGCCTGCGAATATTCGCCCTTTATTATCATCTTTATGTTCTCGCGTACTTTTGCACTGCCGTCCGGCTGTATCTCGCTTACCTCAACATCCACGCTTTCCAGCAGGAATTCAGCGTGTACTGCTTCGGGAACAAGCGCTGCCAGCAGAAAAAATACGATAAAAACCCTTCCCTGTTCCATGAGTTAGATTTAAGACGCGGTACTTTAAATCCTTTCCTCTGAAAACCCCCGAGAGATATACTTTAAATACTTTACTAGACAATTACAAAAAACCACCAACGTCTTCTTTACATAGCGTGATTTCATGAGTGAAGGAAAAAACGACGAACCAAGGCAAGCCTCAACGACGGAGGATGAGGTAAAAGGCAAGATAGACGAGCTTGAGGGCCGGAAAACAGACCTCATAGAGAAAATAAAGAAGATAAACAGAAGACTGAGGTATAAACGCTACGAGAAAAAAGCCCTCGAACCCTTCCTTGAAAAAACCAAAGAGGTAGTTGTAGAACCGCTGAGAAGAAAAAAGAGAATAATGGAATTCAAGATAGCGACCCAGGCCTATACCCCGAAAATGGAAAGGGAATGGCTGAAAGAAGTCAAGAAGGTGGACAAGAAACTCGATGAACTAAGGGAAGTTGAAAGAGCAAGAAGGAAGAAGAGATACATAGACAGGGATATAGAAGACGGGGAAAAAGCCGTTGAATTTATAGAAACAGAACTCAAAAAACTCAGGGATGATTTGAAAAAGCTCTATGATGCGATGAAAGAATTCCGTTCTGTAGCCAGAAAGGCCGCAACCGCTGAAAAAAGAGCGCAGGACGAGATGGTTTCTCTGGGAGACCTTGCACTCATCGAGGAACAGGAATCCTGAGCGCATCCTCAATTATCTTTTTATGGTCGAATGCCAGTTCTTCAGGGATATTTTCAATACCGAACCATTCGGCTTCACCGGCATCATCCCCTGCCTTAAGCTCCCCGCCCGTTTTTTTCACAATATAAGCAGCGCCTATTATTTTTCTCGGGTCTCTTGCAGGGTCTGAATATATGCCGAAAAGCTTCACGGGCTCTATCTCTATCCCGGTTTCTTCCCTGAATTCCCGTTTCAGGCATTCTTCCGCGGTTTCGTTCTCTTCTATTCTTCCGCCGGGAACCGCCCATTTTTCCTTGTCCGGTTCCTTTGCTCTCCTGATAAGAAGTATTTTTCCGTTTTCAATAAGAATGCCGTCGCAGGCAAATGGGCGCATGAGCTCACCCTTTCCCAATGCACTTTACATCCCAGATGTATTTCTCTCTTGTTTCCAGATATTTTATGCTCAGCTGGATTGGTATGTTGTTGTTCTGTATATAATTCAGCAGTTCTTTTACGTTGTCCTTCTCAATTTTATCATTGTTGATCCATGAGCATGATTTATTGCTTGCTATACAGTCGGCAAGAAGTTCTGCATCATGCTCGGGTATTCCTATCCCCCTAAGATCCTGGTACACGCTTTTTCGTTCCATGCACTTACTCTCCGAAGAATTTATTTATCAGACGCTGTTGGCCTCATCATCGATCAGAGGTTGTTCATGTCATCATCTGTATATGATTGGAGCAAAGGTCCTATTTAAAACCACCTTATAGCCGTCTGGCCTCCACAACATAGAGCTTTTCAAAGAAAAATTCCGCCCTGCCCCTTATCATTACCGAAAAATCCTTTTCCTCAAGAATAGCAATCGTTTTTTCAAGATTGTTCAGGCTGCTCTGCACCATAAGCAGAACCCCTTCTTCATTGATGTGCTTTTCGAATTCAAATAGAAACCTGTCCACTATAATCCGGCCGTCCAGCCCGCCGTCAAAAGCATGGTTCAATTCGCTGTTTATCCTCTCATGCTTTTCCGTAGGGAGATAGGGCGGATTGAATATTATAGCGTCAAAATGGTTTTCCGGAACATTGTCAAACAAATCGCTTTTCTCGAAAGATGCATTTTTGATTCCATTGAAAGACGCATTGTATCTTGAACATTCAACAGCCACACGATTGATGTCAACGCCAAAAACAAGATTTTTTGGATTATGTTTTGCATTTGTGATTGCCTGTATACCGCATCCGCAGCCCACATCAAGCACACTGCCTTTGAGTTCCTTTGCATACTTTGCAAGAAGCATTGAATCGTCTGAAGGCCCATAAACATCCTGCGGAACTTCAAAAGACAACCCGTCGAGCTTTATTCTCATGAGCGGATTTTATGACACTCTTTTAAAAAACATTTAGCATAGAGTATATTCATGGATAAGGTCCTGATTTTCCTTCTTAAAAAAGGGGGAAACAAGAAAAGTGTCAGAATGACTACTGCAGAGCTTGGACGGGCCATTGGTATGTCCCAGCAGAATGCTTCAAGAAGACTTAAACTGCTTGAAGAAGAGGAGCTTATAGGAAGAAAAGACGGCATACGCATAACTCCCGCAGGCATGAAAGAAATAGAAGAACACTATGATCTGCTCGGAAAAGCCCTGAAAGGGGACGGAATCCGTTTTACGGGAAAAATAGTGGATGGTTTGGGAAAAGGAAAATACTATATTTCCCTCCCGGGCTACAAAAACGAAATAAAAAGCAAACTCGGCTTTATTCCTTATGCAGGAACATTGAACGTGAAACTCAGAAACGTCAAAACAAGGAACGACATACTGAAAGAAGAGCCCATAGTAATAAACGGCTTCAGGACAAAGGAAAGAACCTTCGGCGATTTATTTCTGTATCCGTGCAAAGTTGACGGAAAAGAGGCTGCGCTTGTTTTTCCCCTCCGCAGCAACCATCCCCACGATATTGTTGAAATAATAGCCGCAGAAAATCTCAGGAAAGCATTAGGGAAAACTGTGGAGGTTGAGCTGTGATAAGTTTTTCGGAAGGACAGGAAATCGAACTCAAAGGAGTGATAGTCCAATTCAGAATTTTTTCCGGAGAAAGAAAATATTATCTTAAGAATGCGGATGCCACATTCACTTTCCGGACCCGCGATAGTTTCAATCCCGGTGATGTAATCTCCCTGAACGGAGTGGTTGAAAACATATCTGACTTTTCAATAATTCCCAAAAAGATAAATCTGCTTTCAGGAAAAGAAGTTTATTCGGAAATAGAAGCAGGCATAATGGAAAAAACAGAAATCAAGTTATCCAATGCGCTTCCTGCGCTGAAAGAACCGATGGAAAAAGTTGCAAAAAAACTAATTGCTGCAAAGGAACTGAACAGATATATAATGCTGAGATTTCATGGAGATGCTGACGGAATAGCGGGTGCACTGGTATTGAGGAAAATATTGAGATTCAGAGGGTACCAGCAGAACAGCGCAGTCTATTCTCCAAGGGAAGCGGTCAATGACATCGGAACCCTGAATCATGAAAACAGGCCGATACTGATTCTGCTTGATTTCGGAGCAAACACAGAAAGCATCGACGGCCTGAAGCTTCTTAATGCGGCAGGAATAGAAACAATAATCATAGACCATCATCCGTTTGACAAAAAAGTAAAAGAATATTCCAAAACCGTTCTTACTCCATGGGATGTTGATGGTCTGGAGGACCCGTCAAAATACACCGCAGGATATCTTTCCGCAGAAATAGCCAATATGTGCGGTGCTGAAAATGCGTCTGATTATGCCAAAATAGCCTGTGCAGGAGATAAAAGCAATGTGGCAGAGCCGGGAGAAAAAGACAGGAAAACAGCGCTTGTTCTCGACTACCTTGCCGCCCATGCCGCTTTCGGAAACAGCCTTGATTTCTATGCAGATGTTCTCAAAAAAGAAGAGCTTTATTCCTCAATTTATTCCCAAGCCTCTGAAAAAATAAGCGAAGCCCTTGAGAGGGCCCTCCCCAAAATAAAGAAAATTGAAAAAAACGGCATAACTGTCTATGTTATTCCTCTTGACGGTGTTGTTGAGCCGAAAGTATTCCCGAACAGGAGCAAGGTAACGACTGCAGTCTTCGAGCATTTCAGGACAGATTCTCCGATGGTTGCTATCGGCTTCGGAAAAAGAACCGTCATAATGAGGGCCAATGATGCGTTTATTAAAAGAGGATTGAGTTTTCCTGATATCATAAAAAAGGTTTCTTCGGATATGAAGGATTTTGTAATGGCCGGCGGAGGACATGCAAAAGCTGCGGCCGTGCGTGTTGAGGAAGGTTATGAAAAGTCTGTTGTTGACAGGCTTATAGAGGAATTCAAATGAAGGCTCTTGTAACAGGCGGTGCAGGTTTTATCGGTTCGCATATTGCAGAGAAACTGATAAATGAAAACTGGGATGTTACGGTTCTGGATGACCTTTCGAACGGAAAAACCATTATTGACAAGGTTAATTTTATCGAAGGCAGCATAACCGACAGGAAAATGGTTGATAAGGCGGTTTCCGGAGCTGATTATATTTTTCATGAAGCTGCTCTTGTTTCAATTGCTGAATCAGTTTCAAATCCTGAAAAAACAAATCAGATTAATGTTGAAGGAACAAGAAATATCCTTGAATCAGCTCTCAAGGCAAAAGTAAAACGGGTTGTATTTGCATCGTCCGCAGCCATTTACGGAAATGCGGACCCTCCGATTAAGGAGGATTTTGAGCTTAAACCGCTTTCACCTTACGGGGAATCAAAAGTAGAAGGGGAAAAGCTGATGAGGCAATATTCTGAAAAAATCGAAACAGTCTGCCTTCGTTACTTTAATGTTTATGGACCAAGGCAGGACCCGAATTCACAATACAGCGGGGTAATTACAAGATTCATAGGAAAAATGCTGAAAGCCGAAAGCCCGACAATTTATGGAGACGGCAACCAGACAAGGGATTTCATATATGTGGATGATGTTGTCACAGCAAATCTTATGGCAGCGCAAAAAGAAAGGATTTCCGGTTCTGCAGTAAACATAGCATCAGGACTTCCTGTTACTGTAAATCAGATTGAAGGTCTGCTTTCGGAGCTTACGGGTTATGAGGGCGAGCCCGAATATGCTGAAAAAAGGGACGCTGATATTTACGATTCCTATGCTGATGTTGAAAAAGCGCTGAAAACATTATGCTTCAGGACGTCTGTTCCTCTGGACCAGGGATTAAGGAAAACAATCGAATGGCAGAAATCAATTTAAACCTCTTTTTCGTATATATTATATGCAACACACAATTACTACTATCGGAAGTCATTCTGCTCTGGACGTATGTGAAGGAGCGAAGGCAGAAGGATTCAGGACTCTTGTTGTATGCCAGAAAGGCAGGGATGCAACCTATTCGGAATATTACAAGACAAGAAAACGCGGAGACCAGGAAATAGGCGTCGTTGACGAAACACTAATCCTCGGAAAATTCAAGGACATGGCGGATGAAGAAAACCAGAAAATAATGAATGAGAAAAAATCGGTATTCATCCCCAACCGTTCTTTTGCAGTTTATGTCGGCTACGACAAGATAGAAAAGGAATTCTCAGTTCCTGTCTTCGGAAACAAATATCTGTTGAAAGCAGAGGAAAGGAACGTTGAGAAAGACCAGTATTATCTTATGGAAAAGGCAGGGGTAAGATTTCCAAGGGTTATAGAATCCCCGGACAAAATAGACACTCTTTCGATTGTTAAGGTAAGCGAAGCGAAAAGAAGCTATGAACGCGCGTTTTTCCTTGCAAGAAGCGCAGAGGAATATGTAGAAAAGAGCGAAGAACTTTTAAAAGATGGAAAAATTACAAAGGAAGGACTTGAAAATGCAAAAATAGAGGAATATATTTTAGGTGCTCATTTCAATTTCAATTTCTTCTATTCACCATTGCACGATGAGGTTGAACTTCTCGGAATAGATACAAGAAGGCAGACAAATCTTGACGGATTCCTGAGACTGCCGGCAGACCAGCAGCTTGAACTTCTGAAACACACCCAGCCGAGCACGATTGAAACAGGGCATATTGCATGCACTTTGCGTGAATCACTTCTTCAGCAGGCTCTTGAGGCAGGGCAGAAATTAGTGGACGCTTCAAAGAAGGAATACAAACCCGGAATAATAGGGCCGTTTGCACTGCAGGGAGCGATGGAGGAAAAAGACGGGGAAAGATTCGTATGCTTTGACGTTTCACTGAGAATTCCGGGCTCTCCGGGGACAAGGTTCACTCCATATACTGAATATCTTTTCAGGAAGAGCATCAGCTTCGGAAGAAGGATTGCAATGGAAGTAAAAGAAGGGGAAAAGAAGAACAGGATGGATGACCTAACCACCTAATAATTCCACCGGAAACCCGTTGAAATCCTTTATCTCGGTTTCCGCATCTTTTTTGTTTATATGCCTGCCTGCAGGAGATTCCATAAGTATGACTTTCATCCCAGAATTCTTTGCAGAGGTAAATCCTGAGACAGAATCCTCTATTGCTATGCATTCGTCCGGTTTTACCCCTAGTTTTTCAGCAGCAGTCAGAAATGCATCTGGATAGGGTTTTCTTCTTCCGTAGTCGCCGCTCCCTACTACCAGCTCAAAATAGTTGTCCAGTCCGAGTACTGAAAGCGCTGTTCTGATGTTTTCAGGGTGCCCGCCAGACACAACCGCAGCCTTGACTTTCCTTTCCTTCAGAAGCCTTAGGAATTTTTCTATTCCCGGCTTTTTCTTTACCCCGCCTTTTTTCACAAGTTCGCCGTATGCTCTTTTTCTTCTTTCAACATACTCGTCTATTGTTTTCTCATCTGTTATCCCTGCTTCCCCCAGAAGAACAGTAAAAATGTTCTTTGAACCGGTACCTGCAAATTCCTTATACCATCTTTCCTTGCTTACGGTAATGCCCAACGGTTCTATGAATTCCATGAATGTCATATAGTGTACGGGCTCGGAATCAACAATCACACCGTCAAAATCAAATAATACTGCACGGATCATGGTTTTCACCTTATAAACAAGTCTTTTAAATATGGCCAATAAGAATAATAAACGTGATTAAGATGAAATCGCTTGTTTTTGTATTCGGAATTCTGATATTGCTATTCGGATGTATAGACTTTGGAGGGCAAGCCCCGCAGGAAAACGAAACTGTCGTAGAGCCTCCGCCGCAGATAGCTCCGGCCCCGTCATTTATTATAATAACTCCGGACGAAGGCGAAGTGCTGACTACTGATGCGGAATACGGTTCGGTCGACATCGTTCTGAGCACATCGAATCTGATAATAAAGCCTTCGGGAACAACAGTCAATGAAGCCGGGGAAGGCCATTTTGCAATTTCTGTTGACGGCGGCGATGCCGTCCATGTATTCAGCAAAACATATACGCTGGAAGGTGTAGAATCCGGTACACATACCTTAAGAGTGGAGTTGGTAAACAACGACCACACGCCTTATTCGCCTTCGGTTGTTAAGACAGTCAACTTCTACATCGAAAAGACTTCTGCCGAATACGTTCCGAAAGATTATACGGTAACAATCCATGACTTTTCCTATGATCCTGAAACCATCACTGTAAATGTCGGCGACAGGGTTACATGGGAAAACAAGGGTGCATATCCAAGGTCGGCCACCTACGTAGGTGTTTTTGACACTGAAGTAATCGGTCCTGGGGAAAGTGCAACAGTAACCATGGAAAAAGCCGGAGCATATGAATATTTGTCACTTACTTACAGCGCTATGAAGGGAACTATCGTAGTGAATGAAGTCGATTAATTTTTTATTTTCTTTTATATTCTATTCGGGGTTAATCTGATGGGTGAAACGAAGATAACGGTAGACGAAGATACCGTCCACAGATACGAGAATGCGCGTTATGGAATTGCAGGAAACCACTCAGCCGTTCAGATATGCAGCTGGAACCGGAAGGCACTCCGCGGACAGGGCGTATGCTACAAGCAGAAATTCTACGGAATCGACTGCCACCGGTGCGCGCAGATGAGCCCTGCATTCGCATTCTGCCAGGAATGCTGCATACACTGCTGGAGGCCTGCGGAATGGATGAAAAGAACCAGCATGGAGAAATACGAAGTTGACGGTCCTCAGCTGATTATCGATGAAACAGTAAAGAAAAGAAAAATACTTGTGGCCGGAATAGGCGGGGCTGAGGATGTTAAAAAAGACCAGTTCGATGAAAGCTTCAGGAAATTCCCGTCGCACTGGGCAATATCGCTTTCAGGAGAACCGACAATCTATCCAAGAATAGGCGAAATGGTAAGCATCCTCAGAAACAATCCCGAAGTAAGAAGCATATTCATAGTGTCGAACGGCCAGGAGCCACATGTTTTTGAAAAATTAAAGGAAAAAGACCAGCTTCCGACCCAGCTTTATATTTCGGTAACGGCTCCGAATGAAAAACTTTTCAAGGAATTCAACCGTTCGGTTTATCCTGACGGCTGGCAGAGGCTTAACAAAACACTTGAAATGCTTTCCTCCCTCGGCTGCAGGACAGTAATAAGATTCACGCTTATTCGCGGTGTCAATGATTCCAATATGCAGGAATTCGCAGCTCTTTTCGAAAAATCAAAGCCTGATTTCATAGAAGTAAAGGCCTACATGTATCTTGGTTTGTCAAGAGACAGGTTGAAGAAGGAGAATATGGCGCCTCACGATTACATAAAGGAATGGTCTGAAAAACTTGCTGAGCTTCTTCCTTCCTACAAAATAGAGGATGAAGATGTCCGTTCAAGAATCGTCCTGTTCAAAAGAAAAGACAGTGCATTCGATAATTTTATAAAAAATCCATGAGGGGGTTATTCGATGTTGGGATGGAAAATCCTTAAAGAGGGGGATTACAAAGTCAGTCTTCCCAGACTGAGCGATGCAGAAGAAACCATGATAGAAGGGGTGGAGGAAAGATTCCGTGAAGCTGCAAGAGTCCGGGAAGTCAAAACAAGAAAGGAAAGCGAGGCTCTTATAAAAGACCTGCTTATGGCTGCTTCGGAGGAAGAGGGCATCATGCTGGAAAAAGACCAGCTTGACTATCTTTCCCGCGCTGCATTCCTTCATATCTATGCATTCGCTTTCATAGACCTTCTTGTCGCCGACCAGGACATAGAGGAAATAAGCATCATCGGAATAAACAAGCCGGTCTACATCTATCTGAAAAACAAGGGCTGGCAGAGTGTCAACGCATCATTTACCAGCGAAAGGGCGATAGCCGATGTTGCGAACAAAATGGCAAGAGGCCTTGGAAGACATATAACAATGCAGAACCCAAGGCTCGATGCAATGCTTCCGGACGGTTCAAGACTTCATGCTTCACTGTCACCGATTTCAAATGGTGAAATAACGATAAGAAAGTTCAGGGACAGGCCGTTTTCACCCAGAGAACTTTATGAACTGCATTCAACAACCGCAGAAGCCCTTGCATTTCTTTCTTTGGTTATGCAGAGCGATAATTCTGTCCTTGTAGGGGGGAATACCGGTTCTGGTAAAACAACGCTTCTTAATGCGCTGTTCAGCTTCGTCCCTTCCGATGAAAGAGTTCTGATAGCAGAAGAAACTCCTGAAATAAATATCCCGCATGAACATCAGCTCAGGCTGGTTGCAAACAAGGACATGGACATTTCTCTGAAGGATTTGATGTATGATACCCTCAGAATGAGACCGGACAGAATGATTGTCGGCGAAGTAAGAAACAAAACAGAATTCGAAGCCCTCTTTGATGTGATTCTTGCAGGGCAGGCAAGGGGCTGTTATGCCACTCTGCATTCGCAGGGTTCATTCGAAGCAGCGCAGAGAATAAAGAGCTTCGGAATAAATGAAATGGACATTGAAAGTGTTGACTGCATAGTTATACAGAGAAGAATGCTTTTGTACGACCCTAAAAAAAGAAAAAACGTTGAAGTAAGAAGAATGACGGAAATAGCTGAAATGAATAAAGGGCCCAAACTGCTTTTCTATTTCGACAGGAAAAGCGGGAAACTGAAGTTCAGGAACGGGGGGAAGCTTCTTGAAAAGATATCAAGCAGTTTCGGAATGAGCAAAAAGGAAATCAACAGCGAAATCGCAATGAGGCAGAAACTCTTCAAGAAGCTGGACATGGAATTCAATGCTTTTTACAGCGGAGTGCAGGATAAGCTTTACGGACTTGGTAAAAAATGACCGTGATGGATTTAATCGTAAACAATCTTAATTTCTTTCCTGAAGTCGCAATCAAAAGCAAGCTTGTCAAACCGCTGGAAGTGCTTTATCCTGATGCGAATGAATACAAATACACCGGAGCAGCACTTCTTATATCACTCCTGCTTTCAGTGCTTGTTTTCATAGCATCCCTGCTGCTTTCCCCGGATAATTCAATAATCCTGTTCCTTCTTTCATTTGTGGTCTTTTTCGTGTTTATCCTCGCACTTCCCACGTTCGAACTTAACCGTAAATCCAAGGTAATAGAAGCCGAAATGCCCTTTGCACTGAGAAACATCGGCATGCTCATAGATATGAAAATACCGTTCATGAAATCATTGTCCCTTGTTTCTGAAGAGGATACTGCAGTCGCGCATGAATTAAGGGGGATAGTCCAGGACGTAGGACATGGAGTAACTGTTGAAAAATCATTTTCCAGATTCGCTCTTTCATTCAAATCATTTCCAATAAAGCGCTCTATTTCCCAGCTTCTTTCTGCTTATGAAGTCGGAGGTTCAGGCACTGAAATCAAAAGAATAGGGGATGAGCTTCTTTCAGTGCAGCAGCATCAGCTCAAAGAGCATGCTTCAAAAAGCGCGATATTCGGCATGCTATTCATAATGACCGCGGCCATACTGCCCACATTTTTCCTGGTTTACGTGATATTGGGTTCATTCGGGGTCGGAGCAGAAGTCTCAAATGCGGGCATAGCCATTGCGCTGTTGCTGATATTTCCTGCAATAAGCGTTCTTCTGCTTCTTCTTAGCAAATCCTCAGTGCCTTATTCCCCGCTTACTTCACGGACAGGGGTAGTCGATGTTATGGTTCTTCTGCCGGCCGTTCTTTTTGTTTTTTCATTCCTGTTTCTTGATGAAACCATGCGCATTTTCGGACTTGCTGCCGGAACCGCGGTAATGCTCTGGGCTATTTACACCAGCTATAAAAGGGAAAGGAGAAACGAGGAGATAGAGCAGTACCTTCCAGACGCGCTTTTCACGATTTCAGCACTGCCGAAATCAGCAAAGATGGAGAAAATATTTGAGACCCTGGAAAAGGCGGGCTATGGTGCGCTTTCCGAAGAAGCAGGAATATCAAGAAGACAGCTTGCAATGAATGTAAAAACAGATACCGTTCTTGAGGATTTATGGAAAAGGAATGATTCACCCGCGCTTAAGAAAGCAAGCATAATGCTGAAGCATGTCTTCGATACGAACGCATTCAACCAGCTCCATGGAATAGCAGAGGATTTATTGAAGAATTTCGAAATCAAGCGTGAACGCGCAAATCTTATGTCAATGCAGAAATATACCATACTTTTCGGCGGAATCCTCATACCTATGATACTGAGGATAGCACTTTCACTTATAGGCAGTCTTGTTGAATATTTCGAAGATCCTGCAGCACCCCAGCTCATAGAGTATACCGTTTCCCTTATTCCGGCCTACCTGATAATATATTCGCTTATTTCCGCATTCTACATAGCCGACATAGAAGGCAGGAAATCCAGGGCAGCAATATACTTTTTATTGCTTGTTACCGTGAGTCTCTTAACATTTAACCTTGTAAACTTCTAGGCTGATGAACAATGGACGCTATAACCAGTTTCGCATTCAATCTGAACAATGGTTTTCTTATAACCCTCAGCCGTATTATCGACAACAACATTATTTTTCTGCTGATAATCGCAGCGCTCATATTCTTAACCGAAAAAAGGAACCCAAAGAGGGTAAAGATATTCAGCGCAATTATTCTGGCAACTGTCATTGTCATAATACTGAAGTCATTTACTGCGGTGGAACGGCCCTGCGCATCACTGGTCCTTGACTACTGCCCCGCAGATTATGCATTCCCCAGTCTCCATGCAACAATCGCATTCCTTCTTATGATTTCTTTTCTGAACAAAAGATGCTTCTGGATATACATGATATTTGCAATTTTTGTCTGTTTTACCCGGCTTGTAATCGGAGTCCACAGTTTCTATGATATAGCGGCAGCACTTCCCGTGGCTTTGATTGTTTATTATTTTGTAGATGTTTTATGGAGGCGTTTGCATGAATAGCCTTGAAACCAGAAGACAGGTAATACACATGCTGCTTGTTCTGCCGGCATTATACGTACTCTTCTTCCTTGGCAGGGGTTATTTTATCGGAGCGGCTTTCCTGGTGATACTCCTGGGCCTTCTTATAATAAACCTCCACTGCATCAACAAAAAAATCAGAATAGTTGAATGGCTGATAAGGAATTTTGAAAGGAGTGACATACGTTTTCCCGGATGGGGGTCGGCATGCTATGCAACAGGGGTTCTTCTTGCAGCAACATTTCTCAATGATATGAACTCCATAGCAGCCACGATATTAATTCTGGGAATCGGAGACGGTTTTTCAACCATAGTCGGAAGCAGGGGAAAGGTAAAACTCCCCTATAATAAGAAAAAGACCCTTGAAGGAACCATCGCGTTCTTTGTTGCATCTCTTTCCGGGTATGTTTTTGTAGGCAGTGCAATAATCCCGGTTGCGCTCATAGCAGCACTGGTTGAAGGGCTCGACCTCCCGATAGACGACAATATAACAGTGCCGATAGCGACTATAATTGCATTTATGGTGATATGATGCCCGTGCTTTTATTCACATCAAACAACGATGCAAGCTTTAACATTGCAAAAAAACTTATAGAAAACCACGGCTTCACCGAAAGCAGGGAAAATGAATGGGAGAAGAACGGAATCAGGATGATAGATACAAAGGCTCCGACCGTTCTTGATGTTCCTACGGATTTTGATACGGATTATATCCTTGTTCTTAGTTCGCACAAAAGCAAAAGCGGGGAAAAGATGCTCACCGCGCATTTTCCGGGAAACTGGGGTGATGCGAAATTCGGGGGAAAACCCAGAACACTTAATACAGCCTATGGAAGCAGGATAAAAATCCTGATCCAGGAAATTGCAAAATCAAACAATACCTGGCCTGTTTTCATGGAGGCAGACCATCACGGCCCCACAACAGACAAACCAATAATATTTGTTGAGATAGGGAGCACCGAAGCTGAATGGAATGATGAAAATGCAGCGGGTGTGATTGCAGAAGCGGTTGACAACAGTCTGAAAAAAAATACTGATTATGAATCGGTCCTTGGAATCGGGGGAGGCCATTATTCCAGGGAATTCACAAAGATGATTCTTGAGACAGATTATGCGGTAGGGCACATAGCACCGAAATATGTTCTTGATTCTCTTGAAAAGGAGGTATTTGCACAGGCAGTTGAAAAAAATGTTGAGACTGTCAAAAAAGTTTTTCTTTTGAAGGAAAGCGTCAACAGAAAGCATAAGAGAAAAATAAATGATTTTTGTTCTGAATTTGGACTTGAATATATTGAAATATAATTATTCCTGCAGCGTGTCCAGGTCTATCTCCCCAACCCCTCTTCTTATTACTTTTTTGTTTATCAGGTCAACTACATCCGAAGACCTCTTGTATCTTGTGGCCCCGCGGTTGACCGCAACGTCAGCAGCCTCAAGCACTTCTTTGTTTATTTCCTCAAAATCAGTGGGCGGCTCCTCGCCCGTTCTGTTTGCGCTCGTACTTATTATCGGCTTTCCGACTGCCTCACTTAGTCTGTTGCAGAACTCGAATTCAGGAATTCTCACTCCTATTGTTTCATTATTCGTTACCGGAATATCCTTTTTTTTCTTCAGAATAAATGTAAACGGTCCGGGAAGATATCTTTTCAGAATCATCTCCTCCCATAATCCTACCTCACAGTATTCCTCAATCATATTCATGTCCGCCATCATTACTGAAAGCGGCTTGCTTTCCTCAAGCTCTTTTATTTCGCGTACTTTTCTGATGACATTGCGGTTCAGCGCATCCCCGCCTATCCCGTAAACAGTATCAGTAGGATAAATGAGCACTTTTCCGTCAAGAACCGCACTCTTAGTCCTGTAAAGAACTTTGTCAACACCGCCTCTTTCGTATTTTATTATTTCAACCAAGTTATCCACCAATATCTTTTTTTACCCGTTCAACTCCTATGGCGTATATCAGTTTTCCGAGCCTTGGCCCCTTCTTTTTTCCTATCAGCGCCTCGTACATCATTCCAAACATATTTCCCGGTTTGATTCCTTTTGATTTCGCAAATTCGAAAACAGCATTATGGATTTCCAGAGCATCCATGCCGTCTTTCAATCCGGATATGAGCTCCTTAACTTCCTCCCCGGCTTCCTTTGACGGGGAATAATCGAAGCTGTATTCATCCGGAACATAATTCATTGCAATCCATCCTTCGATATACGGCTTAAGATATTCAACACCTTCAGGATCCTCAGTAAGTTCACCTACTTTTTTCCAGTCCCGGTATATATTGTAATAAACTATTGCATCAACAAACGATACTTTCCAGTTTATCTTTCCGTCAGATGCAAGTGAAAATGCGACCGCCCTTTTCCTGTCATGCCTGTTCAATTCTTCGTTCAAATCAAATTTCGAAGCTTCCTGGAAATCATCCATATATCTTATAAGATTGACATTGGTCGGGTTGATATCCACGTTTTCCTCAAGGTCGGGCTTGATTATGGCATAAGTGACTACTTCCGGAGGAATCAGTTTTATCATGTCGCTGACCCCCATCCCGATTCCTTTTGATTTTGAATATTTCTTTCCCTGGAAAAGTACGAATCCGAATCTGAAGTCAATGGGATGCTCTTTTTTGAGAAGCTGTTTTGTTATTGCCTTGCAGGTGTCCTCAGAACCTCCTCTTGTATGGTGGTCTATTCCTGCGCCTTCGATACTGCTCTTGAAAACCTGTTTCCATGCGGGCCAGTGCAGTCTCCATGTCAGTTTGTAATTATGGTCGCTTATTTTCGCCCTTCCCGAGTATCCGCATCCTTTGATATATTCAACATCCTTGTCACAGACATATTCATAATTTTCTTCATCGTGTGAAACTACTCTTGTGGTTGCTATCTTCCCGCATTTTTCGCATACCGGCATTATTGCCGACCAGTCTTTCTTCTCCTGTTTTCCGCTTACTTTCTCTATTATCTCCCTTGCCTCGCTTTCATGCTTCAGGAAAAATCTTGCATATTCGTCGAATTTTCCTTCTTTATAATATTCATTTATGCGTATTACATCCGCATCCACATGGAAAATTTTCATAAGGTTCTGTACCTCTTCCAGGTAATGGTCCCCGAAACTTCCTGTTTTTCCTGTCGGGTCCGGAACATCGCATAAAGGCATTCCGAGATAAGGCTCAAGCTTGTCCCTGTATTTTTCCATTGCAACCGGAACCGAGTCGAAAGCATCGAATATATCCGCTATGAAATAGAATTTGGGCTTCTTCCCCTTCCTCTCCAGCTGTTTCTCTATCATTGCCGGAAAAAGAAATTCGCAAAGCGTTCCCAAATGTGCAGGGCCTGACGTAGTCATTCCTGCGGTTATCACGTATGGTTCTTTTCTCTCCTCTATTACCCTGTCGGCCAGCCATTCTGACCAGTGTTTATGTTCTGTCATTCTCTCCCTATCCTTGTTTGTTGCTGACTAATTCTTTAAAAGGTTTAATGTTCTATGCAGATTGAGGTTGATTTTAATGGCTGAAGAAACAACAGTAGCAAAAAGTGAAGTTGATGAAAAAACACTGGCATTTTTAGCCTATGTGTTCCTTGGTCTCAGCGGCATAATAGTATTCCTTATCGGAAAAACAAAGCTGTCCAAGTTCCATGGTATGCAGTCACTGATTCTGTCAATCGTTGTGTTTGCGGTGAACCTGGTTCTTTCTTTCATAGCAGGTTTATTCTCAGGTCCGCAAACCTGGGGACTCGGATTGATGATATGGAACATTACCACACTGATGTGGGGGCTTACCTGGCTCTACGCCATATTCATAGGACTGACAAAGGCGTACAAAGGAGAAATGTACAAAATGCCGTACATAGGAAACTATGCTGAAGAGTATTCAAAATAATGAGGTGGAAAATACATGGCAAAGAAAAAAGCAAAGAAGAAAAAAACAACAAAAAAGAAAACGACAAAGAAAAAATCCAAAAAGAAAAAAGGATGCAGCTGCTGCTAAGCTGCCTCTTTCTTTTTTCAAATTTGTCCATAACCTTTATTTTTATTCTCTTTTTTAACTGATTATGACAGTAATTCCGAAGAGGATAAAATTACAGCTCAAAAAGCCCCTCGGCAAAATATACAAATCCGCGGATTTTGTCGAAAAAATCCGGAACAAAAGGATAATCACTGTCGGCGATGATTCCACGTTGGCTCTTTTAACAAGAGGGATCAAACCCCATCTTGCGGTTTTTGATTTCAGGGTAATGAGGAAAAAAATAAGCAAAAAGAAACGAAAGCTACTACTGTCTTCTTTCAAAAAAATTAAAAGATACAAGAACAAGCCTGGCACGCTTTCGGATTATATTCTGAGAAACGCAAAATCTCTGATAAAAGAAGGCGGTGCTATAATAATAGAAGGCGAAGAAGACCTTACAACCCTGGCCTTCATACTCAGCGCAGGGAAAAATTACGTCATATTGTACGGCCAGCCCAATAAGGGCATGGTAAAAGTTCTGCCTACTGAGAAATTAAAGAAAAAGACTGAGAGAATGATTTCAACCGCTGTGGCTCTTGGTCATAAAATAAAGTGACATTCCTGCGAATATTGCAAGAATGACACCGAGTATTATCATATTATCCTGTGAAAGGGGGTATAGGCCGTTTACTATGTAAATTACACCTATTGCTATTGCAATGCCGCCAACAAGGGCAAATACCTTCTGGAGCGCACCCATTCATTATCCCGTTTTTTCACCCAGCACAGCTGCGGGTCCTTTCATAACAACTATTACATCTTCCACGGATTTTACATTCTTGTACATTATGCTTTTTTCCCTGAGCATTGATTTTACCGCATCCTTGCTGTTTGGCATTGGTTCAGTCAATATTCTCAGTACTTCGCCGGTTTCAAAGTCAAGGATAAAGTCCTGCACGTTTCCGAGAAACTTTCCAGTGTCCGTAAAGATCTCCATTCCGTAGAGTTTCGAGAGTTTAGTCGCCATACTAATCACCTTGAACCCTATTCTCCGATGTTAATTAAAAACCTTTCTGTGCTCAGGTCCCTTCCTGCCAGCTGTGAAGGTATTTTTCCTGTTCCTTGGTCAGTTTATCCTTCCTGACTCCCATAACCTCAAGCTGTAATTCTGCTATTTCATTGTCAATCTCTTCAGGAAGCGTAATGACTTCAGGCTTCAGCTTGCCTTTATTCTTAATAAGATATTCACAGGCTAAAGTCTGTCCTGCAAAAGAGGTAGCCATAACCTCCGATGGATGGCCTTCTGCAGCACCCAGATTAACCAGTCTTCCCTCAGCAGCAAGATAAATCTTCTTTCCATCAACAGAATATTCATCAAGGAAAGGCCTGATTCTCCTCTTTTTCCATTTATCATTCATCCCTGCTACATCAATTTCATTGTCAAAGTGTCCTGCATTCGCAAGTATCGCACCGTTTTTCATGTGCTTGATGTGCTCTGTTGTAATTACGTGCTTGTCTCCGGTAACAGTAAGGAAGATATCACCTATTTTAGCAGCATCATCAACAGGCATAACCCTGTAACCATCCAAAACAGCCTGCATCGCCCTGAACGCATCCACTTCAGTAACAACAACATTCGCGCCCATTCCCTTTGCCCTGAGCGCCACTCCTTTTCCGCAGTCCCCATATCCGCCTACAACAAATGTTTTTCCCGCAAGAAGAATATTGGTTGCCCTCAGCAATCCGTCAATGGCAGACTGCCCTGTTCCGTAGTAATTATCCAGATAATGCTTTGTCTTATTGTCGTTGACAGCAATAACAGGATATTTCAGTGCATTGTCCTTTGCCATCGCATGCAATCGTATAATCCCGGTAGTAGTCTCCTCGCATCCGCCGATCAGCTTTCCTATCATATCCGCATGTTTAGTATGTATCATGCTTACGAGGTCACAGCCATCGTCTATTGTAATGTCCGGTTTCTGTGAAATAACCGCTTCAATATATCTGTAATATTCATCGTTATTCTCGCCCTTGTATCCGTAAACATGAAATCCTTCTTTTGCAAGCGCTGCAGCAACATCGTCCTGCGTACTCAAGGGATTACAGCTTGCAATCGCAACCTTTGCTCCGCCTGCAGCAAGCGCTTTCACAAGAACAGCAGTTTCCTTCGTAATATGCAATGCCAATCCGATAGTCAGCCCTTCGAAAGGCTTCTCTTTCTCCATCCTATTCTTGATTTTAGCCATCAAAGGCATATGCGCTTCTGCAAATTCAATATTCAGTTTTCCCTGTTCTGCAAGAGAAATATCTTTGACTTCATAATTTTCTGTTTTGTCCATAGCCTCACCAATTAGTCTTTTCTGATATTAGGTTTTAAAATGAAACGAAAAAGAGAAAAAAAGAAAAAAAATTACGAAGAGTTTGCACTCGGAGTATCTGTTCCCAGGCCTTCATCACCGATAGGCTCATCAGTGTCAACCTGGAAAAGGTCGGCAAGGTCTTCCTCGCTTATTCCTGTTTCATTATCCCCAGTTTCTTCAGTTTCATTCTCTTCAGGAGGAATAAGACCAGTGCATCTCCAGTTTATCTCCGCTGTTTTGGTTGCCTCATCAACAACACATGCAGGCATACAGCCTTCTCTCACGATGTCGGTTTCAAACCACCAGGTATGCGTAACGTTGTTGTATACCGGCGCATCATCGGTGAGGTTTCCTTCATCCATGCATGAACTGTTAAGTGCTATTGCCCTTGCTTCAGCTTCAGTAAGGCCTTCTTCTTCAGGTTCCTCTTCGCACGGCTCTTCCCATTCGCGCAGGCATTTCTGCTTTGCTTCACACCATGTATATCCTGCAGAGCCTATGCAACCATGCTCATCCCTGTCGCTTCCGGGCATCGGCTCTTCCTCTGCCGGTGGCGGAGTGACAGGCGGCGTTACCGGTTCTTCAGGTGCCTGCTGTGCACATCCGAAGAACAGGAAAGAAGCCCCAAGCATCAGCGCTAACAAAATCTTTCCGTTCATTTGAAAATCCCCTCCAGTATCAATACCTGTATCTCATTGAAGTCAGCGAACATGGATACCGAATCTGCCCAGCATTCCACATTCTGGCTTCCGTAACCCAGCATCTCACCGTCGGATATGTCCGCAGAATACGCACATTCATCAAGCGCGTCGTTCAGGTCGTCTTCAAGCTCGTCCATCTTATCAAGGATTTCCTCCTTGTTTCCGTTGTTGCTGTCCTCGATTATCGGCCTTGCATAGTCAACGGTCGCAAGCATGTATTCCATCCTATAGAGAAGAACAAGCCTTGTATGCCTCAAATGCAGTTTCCTTACTTCCTGCGGGTCTCCTTCATCGTAGACTATTTCTGCATCGTCTAGAAGCTCATATCCTTCTGCAATAACCGCTTCCATGCCCGATGTATCCGCACCGACTTCCTCAAGTTTGGCCATCTGCTCTTCAGCATCGTCTATCTCGTAGTTCACGTATGCAATGGCAGCTACCTTTTCCTGCTGAAGCGCAGCACTCCTGCACTCGTCCCGCTCTTCAATCAGGGCAGGCTCTCCTTCTCTAACACAAGAGAAGAAAGCAAGAGTCTTGTTCTGCAGTGCATCAACGATTACGGCGCCAAGAAGGTCAAGCGAATGCGCACCCAGCTGGATGGAACTAAGCCCGAAGTCCAATTGGTCCACATCATCAGCAGCTTCCTTCATGTCCGCAAGGTCGTCGTCAAGGTCTTCAACATATTCCGAAGAATCAAAGACAGTTACATTTTCCTCGTCCGCACAATTCTCTCTCATCGAAAGCCAGTCTTTTGCATAGTCGACGTCGCATTTCACATATTCGTATCTGGCATTCAGGATATCCCCTGTTGCCTCATTCTGGTATGCGAATGAAACGCCGAACATCAGCAAGACGGTTAATACCATCAAAATCTGTTTCATTTTATCACACATCTTAATTTTTCTGTTATCGCTAACATAGCTGAACCTTTAAAAATATTCTTATCCACAATAGATTTCACTCATTCTCCCAATGTGATAAATATGAATAATGAGGTAAGTGGTATGGAACCCAAGAAAACAGGAACCACTACAGTGGCTCTTGTCGCAAAAGACGGAGTTATCTTCGCTTCAGACAGAAGAGCGACCATGGGTTATTTCATAGCAAGCAAAGATATAGACAAAATTTATCCTGTCACAGAAAATATTGCAATGACCATCGCAGGAAGCGTAGGCGATGCACAGACTCTTGTCAGATGGATGAAGGCAGAGCTGAAGATATACGAACTCAAACACAACAAAAAGGTGACGGTTGAAGCAGCGGCAAGTCTTCTTGCAAACATACTTTCACAATATAAATTCTTTCCGTTTTTCGTACAGCTTCTTATAGGCGGAATAGATACGAGACCAAGGGTTTTCAGTGTTGACATGCTCGGAGGAGTAACCGAGGAAAAGATGACCGCAACAGGAAGCGGTTCCCCGATAGCGCTTGGTCTGCTTGAAGAGCTTTACAAGGAAGGCGCATCAGAAGAAGAAAATCTCACAATCGCGGCAAAATCCGTGCATTCTGCAATAAAAAGGGATGCGGGAAGCGGCGAAAATATTGATTTGGTAGTTGTAGACAAAAGAGGATTCAGGAGAATTCCGAGAGATGAAGTCAAAAAACTAGTGAAATAATTTTTTTGTTTTTAGCTTTTTTTAAACACAGGGAAACAAAAGGTGTTTACGTGCACTACAAAGAGATAATCAAGAAAATAAATGAAATAACGCCCAAGGATTGCGAGTTGGTTAAGGTAGAGCCCGAAGGACTATCTATGGTACTCTATCTTAAGAACATAGAAGCTTTCTACAAGAAAGACAGTCTGATAAAGGAGCTGGCAGGAGCCATTAAAAAGAAAGTAACGATACGTGCGGACCCTTCTGCTCTTATGCCTATCGACAAGGCCAAGAAACTGATAGAGTCTCTTGTGCCAACCGAAGCAGGAGTAAAGACAATAACGTTTGTCCCTGAAATGTCAGAGGTCCATATAGAGGCACTGAAATCAGGCCTTGTTATCGGAAAAGGCGGTTCCCTGCTCAAGCAGGTCATGCTCGGAACCGGATGGTCTCCGGTTGTCATAAGAGCACCGACCATGCCATCAGTAACGCTTGCAGGAGTAAGAAAGATAAATGTTGTCGAGGCTGCTGCAAGAAAGAAATTCCTAGTCGATATCGGCAAGAAAATATGCCAGCCTACGCCCGCAACAGACTGGATAAGAACAGTCGGGCTCGGAGGTTTCAAGGAAGTCGGACGTTCATGCCTTCTTGTCCAGACGCAGAACAGCAAGGTGCTTATCGACGTCGGCGTAAACACATCAACAAGCGACACTACCAAGGCCTATCCGTATCTGAACATGCTCGGATTTTCAATGAAGTCGCTTGATGCAGTGGTCATAAGCCACGGTCATATGGACCACATGGGATTCCTTCCGTATTTATTTGCATATGGATATGAGGGTCCTGTTTACTGTACCCCGCCCACAAGAGACCTTATGGTTCTTCTTCAGCAGGATTACATCAATCTCTGCAAAAAATCCCTTCATATCGAGCCTCTTTATTCCAAAAAAGACATACACAACGAGCTGAAGCATCTTATACCGGTTGATTACGGGGAAGTTGTCGATATTACGCCGGAAATCAAAATGACCCTCTACAACGCAGGCCACATAATAGGAAGCGCATCTGTCCATCTTCACGTAGGCGAAGGCGCGCACAACCTTGTTTACAGCGGTGACCTGAAATTCGGGTTCACAAGATTGTTCGACCCGGCGAATACAAGATTCCCGAGGCTGGAAACGCTTTTCATAGAAAGCACATATGGAGGAAGAAACGACATATCATTGAGCAGGCACGAAAGCGAGAACAGGCTTGCAAAAATCATAGAAGAAACCCTTTCAAAAAGAGGAAAAGTGCTTATTCCGGTCTTTGCAGTCGGAAGAAGCCAGGAGATACTTATGGTTCTCGAGGAATACATAAGAAGACATCCTGAATTCCAGGCTCCTATTTACATAGATGGTATGGTGCTTGAAGCATCGGCAATACATACGGCATATCCGGAATATCTCCGTGAACAGCTGCAGAGAAGAATACTTTCTGACAGGAGTCCTTTTGAGAATCCGTTCATCAAACTGGCAAAAGGAACAGACCGGGAAAAGATTGTGAACGGTGAGCCGGCAATAATACTCGCCCCGTCGGGTATGCTTGCAGGAGGGCCTTCACTCGAATATCTCAAAATGATGGCTGATGACGAAAAGAACACACTCATATTCGTAGGTTACCAGAGCTCGCTTTCCCTGGGTCATAAAATCCAGAACGGGCTGAAGGAAGTTCCGATAACAGGGGATGATGGAAAGACGAAGCTGCTCAAAATCAACATGAGGGTTGAGACAGCGGAAGGTTTTTCAGGACACAGCGACAGGGCCCAGTTGATTGCATATCTGAAAAATCTGAGGCCGACACCAGAAAGGGTAATAACCATGCACGGAGACCTCAACAAGACAGAGGATTTCGCAAGGTCAGCAGGAATGGTTCTAAGAAAGGACTCAAGGGCAATGGCTGATTTGGAAGCATACAGACTGAGGTGACGGCATGCAGAATCTCTTCCTGAGAATCAAACCCTGCAAAGTGCTTATTCTCCTTAAAGAATCAGACACCAAATACATATCAGAACTTGCAAAAGAAAGCGGCGCAACATATGTGCACATTACAAAACTCCTCAGAAAACTCGAGAAAGACGGCATAGTGACAATGCAGCAGAACGGGAAGAAGAGAATGGTCAGGCTCACTAACAAGGGAAACAGAATCGCAGCAGCCCTGACAGAAGCGATGAAATCCTTCGAATCCTAAACAATCCTGAGAGTGGTTTTGGTCTTCATGTAATTGAGGACCTTTTCATATCCTATATAATGAGCGTATGCTGTTACTCCTATCTCATGGATTCCCGGACCTGTCTGGGTGCCTGCCCATATAGGAACAGAAGCCTCTACTGTTTCACCCGGCCTTATTTCCCCAAGTCTTTTTTCCATAGCTTTGTTTATGCAGGTTGGTTCGAATCCTATTATGGCATTCTTGGGAAGCAGAACGTCGACTGAGGCGAGCTGCACGTCTTTTGTGAGATTCGTAAGCTTTACCACAAGATTAACTGAATTTTTGCTCTTTGAATTGAGCCTCAACGGAGTAAAAGACAGATTTATCCTGAAAGGTTTTGCAAGTATTTTTCCGCCGGTTACCGGTTTTTCTGTGTCTTCTTTTTTTTCTCCGCCTAGCCAATCGAACATTCCCATAGTCACCACGTTTAACCTAATCTTTTATAATTTATATTTGATATGGTATTTTAAAAATGTTCTCTAACCTAGTGTCCTATGTGAGGTGTTAAAAATGAATAACCAGGAAAAAATGCTTGTTGCAATTACGGTGGCACTTATAGTGATGGCAGTATACATAACATTCGTACAGCCTTCGCAGCCTGTCGTTGATGAAACCGGGCATGCACGTGACCTTCTCAATACAGCTATCGCGGTCGGTGGCGGCCAGGATGAGTATTATTATTCATTCAAGGAAACCAGCGACGGATATCCCGTGGAGTACGTACTTTTCATCAAAGACGGGAAAAAAATGATAGGAATCAGCAATCCGTTTGCCGACAAGGAAATATATTATCTTGAGAACGACACCATATTATGCGAGCATTTTGCAGGCATAGACATCTGTTCATCGGTCAAAAACAACACAGACCCCTATTTCGTGAATTATATCAATAGCCTGGAAACACTCTTCTTTGATGACTTTTACATCTCACAAAGGAAGCAGAAAATGGACTTTTTGTTTGAGGAGGGCCATGCAGTGATGTCCCCCGATGTTGAAGTGAAAACAATTAACGGAAAAACCTGCGAGGAAATAAACTATCTTATCGATTATTCTACCCTTTCCGTAGTCAATGCCAACAGATACGGAATAGCAGCAGGCCTTGGAAAAGAGAACTGGACAATGTGTGTTGACAGTGCTGCAGGCCTTGCATATTACCAGAGCGCGTCATACTCCTACCTCGGAATGCCCCATGAATTCTATATAGAGCTTCTTGAAGCAGACTGGAATCCTGCGGATATGACAGTGCCTGAAAACCTGACTGAGGGCGCATATGGTGTGCTGCTTGAGGAAAAAGGATGGCAGGCCCAGTACCAGGACTGTGAGGCGTACCAGGGAGAAACAAAAGACAACTGCATTACAGATATAGCAACGATTCTCAAATCCAAGAAAATCTGCGAGCTTGCCGGAAGCTGGAGAGACAAGTGTCTTCTGATTGTTGTTTCACTCAAACCCGACGAAAGCATCTGCACCACTATAGAGGATTCAAGCATTGTGGACGACTGCTATCTGGAGATGGCATACGCAACCAAGGACAGCGGCTACTGTTCGAAAATTGTTGATTCTGCAAAACAGGAAGACTGCATCAATGAAGCATCGGTTGAACCTCCTGTGCAGAACATAACCGAGAATGAATCGGTCGGAATCGCAAATCCTGCAGCAGTTAACTGTGCTGACAAGGAATACGGTTATGAGCTGAGAGTTGACATTGAAACAAACGGAACTTACGGCGTCTGCATTTACGAAGGGCTTGAATGCGATGAGTGGGCTCTTTTCAGGCAGGAATGCTGCCTTACTGATGCGGATTGTGATTCAGGAAACTGCACAGGCCAGGTATGCATCGGAATTGATATGGAAGAGTTCATGAACCAGATAGATAACAGGACTTCGGCCAACCAAACAAATACAACGGAGAGTCCATGAAAATTGCAGTATTTACTGAAACCTACCATCCCCAGGTAAACGGGGTGGTTGTTTTTCTTTCGGACATTCTGCCAGTTCTATCAAGAAAAGCCGAAATAATCCTGTTTGCACCAGGAAAAAACAAACTGAAAATCGAGAAGGTAAACAAAAATTTCAGGATATACTGGGTTCCTGCAGAGCCCTTTCCTTTTTATGAAGGCTACAGGATGTCCAAAATCAGTAAATCGGAGATAGAAAAAATACTGAAAAAGGAAAAACCGGATGTTATTCATCTTCATGCCCCTGTTCTTATGGGGCTGAAGGCCCTTTATCTGTCCAAAAAAATGAATCTGCCTGTCGTGGCAACCTACCACACGCATTTTCCTGACTATGTTCCGCATCTTTTCAAGGGTCTGCTCCCCGAGCCTCTTGCGGAATTTGCAAAATCACCTGTCAAGAAAATGATATCCTATGTTTTTTCACATGCTGATATCACTACCGCACCGACAAAAGAACTGAAACTGGAGCTTGAACGCTACGGAATTCATAATGTTCTCCACATACCGAACGGAATTCTTTTCAAAAAATTCGGAAAATCGGACAAAGGGGAATTCAGGAAAAAATACCGGATACCTGAGAAAAAACCCCTTGTATTGTATGTCGGCAGGGTGAGTTTTGAAAAGAAACTGGAAGTTCTCATCAAAGCTTTTGAAAAAGTTGATGCGACGCTCGTTATTGTTGGTTCAGGCCCCTCCATGAAGGAATACCAGAAAATCTCAGGGAAAAATGTTGTTTTCACAGGTTATGTAACCGAACAGACGCTCTCTTCGGCTTATTCTTCGGCAGATATTTTCGCATCTGCTTCCGACAGCGAAACCTTTGGCCTGACATTTGTTGAAGCAATGTATTTCGGGGTTCCTGTTATCGGAGTGAACCGTCTTGGGGCAAAAGAGGTAATAAGCAGCGGGAAAAACGGTTTTCTTGTTGAACCCGGTGATGGAAAAGCACTCGCAGGAAAAATAAATCTTCTTCTGAAAAAACCGGCATTGAGAAAAAAACTGGGAGCGCAGGGAAAAAAGGATTCCAGAAAATATGATATGGAAAAAATCTCCGGAAAATTCCTTGAATTATATAAAAAACTTGCTAAACACTGAAATTTTTCTCATTTTCTTCAAGTGCTTTTATTCCAGGCAGTTCTTTTCCGCAAAGATAATCAATCAGAGCCTTTCCTGCAAGGCTTACATAGCTGAATCCGCTTTTGTCAATCCCCAGTTTTTTAATTGCAGTGATGGTATGCCCCCCTCCGAGAAGCGAATATGCCTTTGATTCTGATATTGCGTCAAGTATCCCCTTTGTTCCTTTTGAGAATTTTTCAAGCTCATAAACACCCATCGGCCCGTTCATCACTATTGCGCTGGAATCTGCAATCTCTTTCTTGTATTTTTCAATTGTCTTTTCACCAATGTCGAATATCTGTCCCCTTTCTATTTTGTCAGAATCGCTTTCAACCCTTTCATCATCAATCTTCAATCCCACATCGACAGGAACCTCTATTTTGTCTCCTAATTCTTTCAGGAGTTTTTCCGCATCATCAAGATATTCATCCAGCTCTGCTTCCCTGAAATATTCCTCAGAATCCCCAAGCCCGTATCCTTTTGCCTTAAGGAAAAGTATCGAAAGAGCCCCGCCCGAAAGGAATTTCCTTGCCCTTCCCTCTTCAATCCATTTTTTCATCATCCTGAACGAGTCCTTTACCTTAGAACCCCCGAGCAGGAAAGTAACATCTTTTACATCTTTCAATGATTCAAGCGCCCTGACTTCATCCGCAAGAACTTCGCCGTAGAATGCAGGAATCCGTTTTGAGAATCCGACAACGCTCGAATGCGCCCTATGTGCAACACTCAATGCATCAAGAACATAATAATCGACAAGCGGCGCAAGCGCATTGGCAACCGCACCGTCTTCGCTCGTTTCGTCGCTCCGCACCCTAACGTTCTGAAGCAGTATCACTTCACCATCCTTAATTTCTTCTATTGCTTTCTTTGCCTTCTCTCCGGTTAAATCGTCAATATATCTCACAGGAATTCCTATGTATTTCTCAATAAGCTCTGCATACTGGTCAAGATGCAGGAAATCCTCGCTGTCTTTTCTTCCCTGATGAGCCAGCACAATTACTCCTGCTCCTTTTTCAGCAAGTTTTTTTACGGTCTGTGAATGCGCTTCTATCCTTTCTCCGGGAATTATCTTCCCGTTTTCCACTGCGCAGTTGAAATCCACCCTGATAAGGACTTTCTTTCCCTTGATATCATAATCAAGAATCCTCCTCATTTCTTTTCACCCTTTTTCTTCCATTTGTCTTTCGAAGGACAGTTCGGGTCTACGCACATTTCAAATCTCATCTTCTGCCTTGCAACGAATACAACAGGCTTTCCGCATTCAGGACAAACCTTCTCAGTGGTCTTTACGAATGCGCTTGTCGGAAGCGGATACGCATTTCTGCATTCAGGATAACCGCTGCATCCTATGAACTGTTTTCCTGCCTTCAGCCTTATTACCCTGAGATTTCCGCCGCATTTATCACATTTTCCTACAAAATTCTCCTTTGCCTCAGTCAATTTCAGTGATTCGGCAATCTCCTTTCCTATCTTTGCCTCGTTGTTCTTCCATTTGTCAAGTATCTGGATAAGTATTTCCTTCCCTTCATCTATTACAGTATCTTTCTCAAGTTTTCCTTCCTGTATCTTTTCCATATCCTCTTCTATTTTTCTGGTCAGTTCCTCATCGAGTATCTCAGGGGCATATTTTGCAAGAACATCCCTCACCTTAAGTCCGAAATCAGTAACCTCAATAGGCTTTCCGCCCGCATATCCTCTCTTGAACAGGGTATCAACCACTACAGACCTTGTTGCTTTTGTGCCCAGATGTCTTTTCTCAAGCTCTGACACTATTGAAGCCTGAGTATATCTTCTTGGCGGCTGGGTCTCTTTCTTGGTTTTCTTCTTTCTTTTTACGTCTGCTTCATCCCCTTCCCTGAATTCAGGCAGCTCCTCGTCTTTGCTCCTGAAATATTTTCCGTAAAATTCTGTCCATCCCTTCTCGATTACCCTGCTTCCTTTTGCAAAATAAGGTTCACCGCCCGCATCAGCATCAACTATCGTATTTTCCTTTACCGCAGGTGGTGCGAAAGCCGAGAGGAATCTGCGTACAATCAAATCGTAAAGCTTTGCCTCCTCTTTACCCAGCTTCCCTTTTGGTTTTAGTCCTGTAGGATGTATTGCAGGGTGTGCCGGGTCTGTTTTCTTCCCCTGGAATATCCTGAACCAGCTGTTATCGATTATCTTGCTGCACAAATCCCCATATTCATCGTTTTCCTTCAGCTTGTTCAGTATGGTCCGCAGATTTATGCTTGGCGGAATCTGCTGTGAAGATGTTCTCGGATAGGTTATCAATGAATCTTCGTAAAGGCTCTGCGCAACCTGTAATGTTCTTGAAGGATTGAACCCGAATGTTCTATGCGCCTCAACCTGCAGGCTCGTCAGGTCAAAGCAAGGCCCCGGCCATATTTTCATTTCCTTTTTATCAACCTTTGATATCGTCCCTTTCTTTGCTGTTTTCTCAAGGCTGGTATCTGCTTCACCTTCATCGAAGAACCTCTCTTTCCTGTGGGTGAACTTCACGCTCTTTATACTCGCAGTGAGCACCCAGTAAGGGACAGGAACGAATGCCTTTATCTCTTTTTCAAGTGTTGCAAGAATATCAAGCGCAGGCCCCTGGACTCTGCCGATGCTCATCACCTTCATCTGCGATGCTGCTCTCAGCGCGCTCATCAAAGCCCTGCTCAGATTTATACCATAATACCAGTCAAGAACATGCCTTGCCTCTCCTGCAAATGCATTGCTATAATCAAAATCCCCCCGTTTCTCGTAAGCTTCCTTCAGGTCACTGCTCGTGAGTGCTGAGAACTTCATTCTCTTTCCTTCCTTTATCTTGGTTGCAAACCTGAATACGTTGTATGAGATAAGAGTACCCTCGATATCATAGTCGCAGGCAGACACGAAACTGTCAGCCTTTTTCCCGAGCTGCTGAAGGAGGGTGAGATACGGTTTTGTGAAGGCAGCGCCCTTCGACGCCTTGTAAGAAGGAACCCATTCAATGTCAAAAACAGGATATCCCCTGCTTCCGTCCTTCTGGGCAAGAGTGTAAATATGGCCTACCGCAGGCGCAACCACAATCTGCTTTCCGTCTTTTTCAATCTCGTAATAGCTTACGTTGCCCTTTGCCTTTCTTGTGACATTTCCGCCTATAGCCATGGCTATTTTCTGGGTTACTTTCGGTTTTTCTGCGACTATAAGTTCCATAACAATCAGGGATTTATCTAAAATAGACAAGTCTTAAAAAAGGTGGGGTGCAGAGATTCATTCATGGAATTTCTCAGATTATCGTGGGAGGATGGGGCAAAACTCTGTGAAGAACTGATCAAAAAAACCTATAATTACACTCCGGATGTCCTCGTGGGGGTATCAAGAGGCGGTCTGGTTCCGTTGAGGATATTTTCAGACGTGCGGGACATAAAGAAAATAGGGGTCCTGGGCATCCAGTTCTACAAGAAAATAGGAGAAACAAAGGATTTCCCAGAGATTATTCATGACATGCCCCTGAACATCGAAGGAAAGAAAGTTCTTATCATAGACGATGTTGCTGATACCGGAAAGAGCCTTGTGGAGGCAATCAAATACATCAGCGACAAGAAAGCTTCTGAGATAAGGACCGCTACTCTTCATTACAAGCCCACCTCGGAGATTAAACCCGATTATTACATAGATACGACTACAGCCTGGATAATTTATCCCTGGGAAAGATTCGAAGCAGAAAGAGAACTGAGCGAACCTAAATAATCGGTTCGCTGCTAGCAAATGCGATTTGCTAATAAAAGAAAAAAAATAAAAAAATCAGACGCTGTAGTATTTCTTGTGGTCGTCCATGCTGACTGCTTTTCTGTCTTCCTTATATTGCCTCAGCTTGAGGTCAAGGTAGTCTTCAAGCAATTCTGCGGGAACCACTCCTTTAATGAATTTGGTGTCGCTCTCAAGCGCCTCGATGGCTTCGTAAAGGCTTGCAGGAAGTTCTTTTGCAGTTCTCTTCTTCTTGCCTTCTTTTTCCTGCTCTGTCGGGTCTCCCGGGTCAATCTTGTTCTTGATTCCGTCAAGACCTGCAGCAACAACCGCAGCATATGCAAGATAAGCATTCACCGACGGGTCTGCCCCCTTGTAAATCACTCTCTTTGAAGCCTTTGCATTCTTCTTTGCATGCGCTACCGAAACCAGTGCATTCGGGTCTCTTGCACTCCAGCCCATTGTCTTTTCTTCAACCGCGAGTTTCTTGTATGAATTCGGTATCGGGCAGGTGAACAGGCTCAATGCAGGCGCATGTTCAAGAAGTCCTCCGATATAGTATCTTCCTGCCTGTCCAAGCTGTGCATAATCGTCTTTTGCATCATAGAATAAATTATTCTCGGCGGTTTTCCAGAGACTTACTGCAATATTAAGGTCGTTTCCCTTTTCTCCCTCTATCGGGTAAGGCATGAAAGTGCATGTTGCATTCACAGCAGTTGCAAGATTCCTTACAACGAATTTGAATGTATTGAATCCGTCTGCCGCTGCTTTCAATCCTCTTTCAGCAAGCTCGAATGTCTGCTGTGCCGTAGGCGCTTTTCCGTGCCTGTGGCCGTCGACCATCACTCCGAAGCTGTCTTCAAGCGTTTCAGAAGCCTGGCATCTTGCAGGATAGAGTGAGTCAAAAGGCTGGTTAACATAAGAGCCTTTCTTTATGTTTGACAACGGAGAAGGCGCCCAGAATGATTCTCTGGTATCGATAATTGCACCTACACCTCTTCCCTGTGTTGTTCTGTCCATAGTTACTGTATCAAATATGCAGCAGTCTGCTTCTGTTCCGACTTTTGAGTATGCTATTCCTGCTGCGCTGAGGTTTGTTTCCATCCTCTCTGCAACGTATCTTGAATCCTTCAGGAATCTCTCCCTGTCCGGCATTGCAATAACATCACAGAAGAATCTTACTGTTGCAGGCTCCCAGGGAATTCTTGCAAGAGTGTCAGGGTCCGGAAGAAGTACCAGCTCTCCCTGTTCGCTTTTTCCGAAAACCTCCCCCAGGTTTCCTGAATATGTTCCTTTTCCGAATGTCTCCTCTTCTACTTTTCTGTTGGATATACTCGTTCTCTGAAGCCTTCCGTCAACAGAAACGAACTGAAGGTCAATCCACCTAATTTCGTTTGTCGCAATATATTTCAAAACGTCATCTATAGCTGACAAAAAACCACCTTTTGACTTAATAGATAAGAATAGGAATAAATAGGTTTCGTTGCGAGTTTCTATTCCATGTTCGGCACATCAGGAATAAGGGGTCTTTACGGAAAAGAAATAGATGAAGAGTTGGCGCTTCTTGTATCAAACATATTTTCAGATTGTGAGGTTGCCGTCGGCAGAGATATAAGAAATACAGGCATACCTCTTTCCCATGCTGTTTTTTCAGGTATTACTTCTGCAGGTTATAATGCAATAGAACTCGGAATAGTTCCAACCCCTACAGTGGCCCTTGCAACAAAATTAAAAGAGGCAAAAGGAATAATGGTTACCGCATCCCACAACCCTTTCGAATACAACGGCCTGAAATTCATCAACAACGGCCTGGAAATACCGAAGAAAACCGAAGAGGTAATAGAAGCGAAATATAAGAAAAAGGAAATGAAATACGCAGAATGGCATGAAGTTGGAAAAGTTGTGACCGATAATTCGTTCATATCAAAACACAAGGAATTCATCAAAGAAAGGATTCATATTCCTGAAGGAAACAAACCGAAAGTTGTTGTTGATTCAAACGGGGCAGGAGCTGTGATTACTCCTTCACTTCTTGAAGAGCTTGGATGTGAAGTAATAAGCATTAACAATTCTCTCGAAAAATTCTCAAGACCTTCTGAACCAAATGCAAAAAATCTTGAACAATTATCAAAAACAATAGTTGATAAGAAAGCGGATTTCGGAATTGCGCATGACGGAGATGCCGACAGATGCGTTGTCCTCGATGAAAAAGGTGAAATTTTTCCGTTTGATGTCCAGCTTTCAATTATGATTGACCATGAACTGAATAAATCTTCAAACAAAAAAATAGTTTCAACAATAGAATCATCATTACTGGTCCGTGAAACCGTTGAAAAGAATAACGGACATCTGATAGTCACTCCTGTGGGAAGTGTTTTTGTAGGGGAAGCACTTGAACATGGGAATGCGTTGTTCGGAGGAGAGCCCTGCGGTGAATACATTTTCCAGAAGGGAGTTCATGTTCCTGATGCCATTCATGCGGTTGCAAAATTCCTTGAGATTTATTTAGAAAAAGGACAGTTCTCAGAATTGAAGAAACAGTACAAAACACATCCGATTCACAGGGATAAATTCAAAGTAAAGGATAAACTCAAATCAATGGAAAAAATAAGACTGGATGTTCCTACTGATGGCAAAATCAGTGACAAGGACGGCATCCGTGCAGATGAAGATGACGGCTGGTTTTTGATTCGTCCTTCAGGAACAGAGCCGGTAATCAGATTAACAATGGAATACAAGGATAAAGAGAAATTAGAATCAAAAAAGAAAGAATTAGTTGATTTAATTAAGAGGAATCTGTGATGTTCGCCGTATAAAGTAATTCTCTCATTTTCTCAGCAAATTCTTTTCTATCAATGTCTGTTCTTGACGGGTCTTCTTCTAGTTTTTTAAGCTCCTGCTCGACCTCGTGTAGCTGTTCGTTATACATCTCAATACGTCCTCCCTTAGCAATGAAGCCCAGCTTGATCATTTCCAAGGCAATTGAAAGAGTGGGAAGATGTTTGCTTTTAATCGTAACTCTTTTATTGTTTTCAATGTGTTTAATCGCTTCTTCAAATTTAGTCTGGACAAGTTTATGAATTCCCTCTACCCATCTCTCTGCTTTGGCAAATTCGCATTCATATGAGAGGTCTGTTCTTTTCTTCCGTTTGCCGCTCTTAATTTTCTTTTTTCCCTTATTTTTCATATTCATAGTATCACTTTTTGTATATTTAATTATGCACGTAAATATTTATAAATGTTGCCAAAAGTGGAAAAACAGAGTAAAATTTAAACAGAATCCGTTGGCTAATATGGTTTACGATTGCGGTGAACTGGAAATGCAGGTGCAGCACCGCCTAGATATGGAGAAGGCGGAATAAGCTTAAATGGAGGCCTGGGCGCATTCTGGTTAACCCATGCACTTCTAAACATCACGCTGGCTTCCGTTTTCAGCATCCTAATCTCCTTTTCCAACTCTTGCTTACGAAAAGAGGGCAGGTCTTTTTCTTCCAATTGCTTTTGTTTCGTTTCGATTTTTTTTCCTAGTTCATTAAGTCTGGGTTTTAAGTTTATTTGTTCATCCATTGGGAGATTGAGCCTCGTTAGATTGTCGAGCAGGCACAGGCGAATTCCAAACTTTTTTTCTACTGGTTTAGTAGCATTTCGTGCTTTTGCATTTGCACCGGGTTTTTTCTTGAATTCTGGCATTTACAACACCTCAGTAAATTTCTATTCCATTCCCATTCCAGGCATTCCACCCATTCCTCCTGCTCCGGGCGGGGGTGCCTTTCCTCTTGAACTTATAATATCATCAATCCTGAGAACAAGCCTTGCGGTCTCCGTAGCAGAGCTGATTGCCTGTTTCTTAACCTTTGCAGGCTCAAGTATCCCTTCTTTCTCCACATCGTCAACCTTGCCTTTGAGCACGTCAACACCGAAGTTTGTCCCCTCCTTGCTTCCCTTATGCTTGTTCCTGAGAGTAACAAGAGTGTCAATAGCATCCATACCTGCATTTTCTGCAAGTGCCTTGGGAATAGCCTCCAGAGCCTCTGCAAATGCCTGAATTGCAAGCTGTTCACGTCCGCCTATCTTTACAGCATAATCCTGTACAGCAGAGCTTATGGCCATCTCAGCGCTTCCTCCACCAACGACGTATTTGCCGTCCTCTATGGCTGAACCGACTGCCCCGAGCGCATCGACGATAGCCCTTTCAACCTCGCTCACAACGTGGTCTGTCCCCCCTCTTACGAAGATGGAAACACTCTTCGGGTCTTTGCATTCCTTGACAAATACCATTGCCTCTCCGCCGACTTTCTTCTCTTCTACAAGACCTGCATTTCCAAGGTCTTCGGCAGAAAGGTCGTCAAGACTGGATGCAACGTTTGCCTTGGTCGCTCTTGCCAGTTTTTCCATATCGCTCTTCTTCACTCTTCTCACAGCCATTATTCCTGCTTTTGAAAGATAATGCTGTGCAAGGTCATCAATTCCCTTCTGGCAGAATATTACGTTAGCACCTGATTTCTTGATTTTCTCAACCATGTCCTTAAGCATCTTCTCCTCTTGCTTCAAAAACGACTCCATCTGTTCCGGAGAGCTTATTTCTATCTTGGCGTCTGTCTCTGTCTTCTCCACCTCTAAGGCAGAATCTATAAGTGCAACTTTGGCTCCCTTAATCCTCTTGGGCATTCCTGCATGAACGACCTCCTTATCGACTACAATGCCGTTGATAAGCTCGGTGTCCATTACCTCTCCGCCAGCCTTTTTCTCTATCTTGATAAGTTCTGAATCAACAGAATATTTGCCGTCTTTCTTCTCTGCAACCTGTTTTAGCGCGGTAACCACGATATCTGCTATTTTCTTCTTCTCCTCGTCGCTGCCTATACCTTTAGAACCCATCGAAATAAGCGCTATTCTGGTAAGCGTTTTCACATCATCGGGCGTAACCTCCCTGCTTATCTTTTCGAGACTTTCCATTGCCTCATTCTCTGCAAGTTCATACCCCTTGATAATCGTAGTCGGATGAATACCCTGCTCAAGAAGCATTCCTGCGTTCCTCAGAAGGTTTCCTCCGAGAACTACTGAAGTGGTTGTTCCATCACCTACCTCTTTATCCTGCGTTTTTGCGATTTCAACCATAAGCTTTGCAGCAGGATGGTCAACATTCATTTCCTCGAGAATAGTCGCACCGTCGTTGGTTATGACTATATCCCCCAAATCGCTTACGAGCATCTTGTCCATACCTTTGGGACCGAGAGTGGTCTTCACTATATTTGCCACAGCATATCCTATTGCTATGTTTATTCTCATAGCATCCCTACCCAAAATCCTCTGTGCTCCCTCAGGGAGAGCATCTCCTGATACTTGTTTAGTCATTCAAATTCACCCTCTAAAAGTATTAATCTCACTAAAATGAGTAGCATAATCTATGAGAAATAGGCTTTTTAAACCTTATGAAGAGGGGCTTATGCTGCCTTCTCCTTCGCCCGTTTGGCTTCTTCTTCTAAGTGTTTAATGAATTTGTTGTATCCGCCAGGAGATCCCTCTCTCCTTCTCTTCTCTCCAGTGCTAGCATCACAACTTGAATTTACAGGTACGAACTCCTGTTTCGGAACTTCCGAGGTTCTGGTTATTCCCGCCGGATTTCCAGTAACAACACCTCTTGAATACATTCTCTTGGTATAACTCTTTACGAGATTGCTTAAGCATAATTTCGGTAAAATAGGCTGCATTCTCCTTTCCTGCCCGCCGAATTTCTGGTATTTATCTATAATTCTGTCAAGTCCTGCATGGGGCAGGCTGGAGCTTCCTGCAATCTTCGTTTTCCGAAGTTCAGTTCTCTTCATACATTCAGCCATATCTTTCACTTTTTAGGTATCGATCCGTAATACGGTCCTGACGTTAGCACACCTGTTTTCGGATCCCTCTTGACCATTATCTTTTCTTTTTTTCTGATGAACGGAACACCTACTTCTACAAGCTGTCGGTCAAATGCAGTTGCCGTCGGCCAGTATACCTCGTCCTTTTTCTTTGGAGGTTCTTCAACTTTGGGTGCAGAAACCGGTTTGTTCTGATTTTTATAGTCTGGGCGGGTATCATACCTGGGTTTTCCTGTCTTCGGGTCGTATATTATTCTCTTGAAGAAAGGACTGGGTTTGACCTTGCTGGTTCTGGATGATACTGGTTCTTCCCTTCTGTTCCCGGATGCTACCTTTTTAGTAACGAATCTCATGTTATAATATAGGTATGAATATGTATTTAAATGTTGTGGTTGAAGATGGAATTGGATGTTTTTGAGTGTTAAAACTAAGTATCAAAAATGCAGGAAATAAATGCAGGGGGAAGGATTTGAACCTTCGAAGGCACTAAGCCACAGGATATCCTCAAGACCTTTGATGAAACTTTGCCACAAGAGCAACGTCACCAAAGTTTCCTTAAGTCCTGCGCATTCGACCAGGCTCTGCAACCCCTGCAAAAGATACAGGTAATAAACGCCGAGAGCAGGATTTGAACCTGCAATCCCAGAGGGATCGGTTTTCTCTCTTTATCCGGTTCGAGATTCGTCCAATTCTTGTCCGACGCACTACCGGATTATGCGATCTCGGCATTTAAAGGTTTATACAGAACCCAACAAATATTTTTAAACATCGGTGGAGATATGTGGAGCCATGGAGGATCCAGTTACCCTTAGACACACCCTAGCCAATGAAGATTGGGAGTCCCTTTCCAACATACTTCTCAATCTCAATACCGGACTAAACGGCAGAAGGAATACCCGTATACTAAAGAAAAAAGTGGGAATGGTCAGACAGATAATGCTCGGCTATCTTAATACATTGAACGGGTCCAATGAAATAAAACTCTCATTCCTCGTCGGAAATATAAAAACAATTTCAGCTCTTGAAAAAGAATTCGAGGAATACGGAGTTGAAGAAAAAGAATTCGTAATTTTCCTGAGGCTACTCCTTTATAAATTTGAAAAACTAAAATTAATTGCAGAAAAGCCTATGGAAAGAAGAATAGAGCTTGGCAGGCACAAGGGTGCTATAGAAAATGCAGATGATTTATGAAACCCCGATGAAAATAGAACTTTCCGGAACGAAGCTGTCAGTTGATGATAAAGAAATAACTCCTTCTGTAAGAATGCTATCACAACTGAAAGAAGTAATGATGAATGACGTGAATATCGGAAAGACCGGCGACCTTGAAATGTATTACATGTACCGGGACATTCTCAGGAAGGAAGAAATGCGTTACGACATTACCTTCATACCATACCGCGAGGTTGCAGGGGAGTGTGCAAAAACATACGGGCACTGTCATCCGATAGCAGAAGAAAAACTTACATACCCTGAAATCTACCAGGTTCTTTCAGGAAGGGCATTTTTCATACTGCAGAAAGAACTGGGCAGTGCTGCAAACATAGTAACTATGGTTGATGCAAAAAAAGGAGATGTAATCCTTATTCCTCCGAATCACTGCCATGTTTCCATAAATCCAGGCCCGGAAGACCTTCTTCTTTCGAATATTGTAGCCGATAATTTCAAATCAGTCTATAGTTATTTCAAGGAAAACCGCGGTGCAGCATATTATTATGCAGACAACGGTGAACTTATACAGAATTCAAATTACATTGTTGAAAAAAACGAAAGAATAACCGCTGCAGACCTGAATAGAAAATATGAATTCGAATGCAGGGACTTATTGACCGAATTCTACAGCAATCCTGATAAATTCGAGTTCCTGAAAAAACCTTCTCTTTTGTAAAAAAATAAAAAAAAAATAAAATTTAGTACATTAGAGGCCCATACATCATACTGCTTAATACAGTCAGATATGCGCTGAGCATTGCCATGTACATACCAACTATGAGTACTGATATCACACTACTGATCGCAACATTTGCAAGAAGCACTGTGATAAAGTCTATCTCATACAGGTCTGAATAAGCCTTCAATGTGGTCGTTATCCCTACTGCCACCAGAATCACAAATACAAGGCCCAAAATCACCATCAGAATTGCTCCTGCTATGCCGATCATTCCCATGATTTTCATTCCTACCAGCAAAAGGAATAATCCCAGAGCAACAGGATAGCTTCCAAGAGCTCCTGCATCCAGTGCCTTAGTGTAACTGCCTTTTTTGTTTTCTGAAAGTATTTCGAAAACAACCTTTACCACAGCTGCATATAGGAGCTGCATTACCAGATAGACAATTGCAACTACGACTACCGCCAGTACTGCGGTTCCAATATCGCCCAACAGAACTCCAATTCCGATACCGAGCAACAGTCCGCTGATAATCAGAAGAGTAAGAGCGCCGTTGAAGCTCATTTCCTTCTTCTCTGCCTTTATGACCATTACAGGGTCAAAAAGTAATTTGTTCAGTTTTTCCATCAATTCCACAATACCACCTTTTTTTGTTAATTATTATTATAGTTTGAATGCCGCAATCTTTTTTATCTTACCTGAAGCGAATAAATCACTTCCCCCACCGTTTCCCCCAAGTTCTTTCACTGCTTTTTCCATAATATCCTTTGCTTTGTATCCTGATTTTTCGCCGCACACACAGACAATATCCCCTTCCTTATTCATGATGCATGCTGCACATCTGCTTTCTTTTGCAAGTTCCTGGGCAAGTTTTCTCAGGAGCTGCACATTAACATCTATTACTCTGACCATGACTTTTCCTTTTGCGCATTCATCCTTCATGTTCTTTGCCTCAGTCTGCATTACGAATTCACCGAGCTTCTCTATCTTCTTCCTCTGCTGCTTCCATTCCTCGAAAAACCTTTCAACACTTTTGACAAGTTCTGAATCAGAGACTCTTAGAACATCTGAAGCATCGCGTATCAGTTTGTCTCTTTCCTGCATATACCCGACTGCAACGGTGCCTGCTTTCAATACCAGCCTTTCGATTCCGTCCTGCACGCTTTCCCTCTTCACTATCTTTACTGCCCCTATCTCTCCGGTGCTTGTAATCATATGATGCGTACCGCCGCACGCTTCAACATCGATCTTCCCTATTTTCACAATTCTGAGTTCTTTTCCAGGAACAACCCCGCCCTGATATAACCGGAAACCGTATTTTTCCTCAGCCGTGTTTCTTGGAAGAACTTCAACAGTAATCGGAACATCCTGCATCACATATTCGTTTACTTTTTTCTCTATTTCCTCAAGCTCTTCATTTGTTATTCTCTTGTAATGGGTGACATCAAGATGCGCCTTATGCTCGTCCTTGTATGCACCTGCCTGCCAGATGTGGCCTCCGAGCACTTCCCTGCATGCTGCATTAAGAAGATGGACCGCAGTATGATGTCTTGTTATGGCCTTTCTCCTTTCCATGTCCACTTCTCCTTTGATTTCCATTCCCTTCTTCAGCTTTGAGGCATCCTTTACTTCATGGAGAACAACACCTGCAGCCTTTGAAACATGAAGAACAGGCACACCGTTTATTACTCCGGTATCAGCAACCTGCCCTCCTCCTTCGGGATAGAAGGCAGTCCTGTCAAGTATGACATGTTTTCCTTTTACAATGCCAAGAACCTTTGCCCTGAATTTTCCGTCTTTGTCGTAATAAAGGTCCTTTGTTCTCGGGAATTCAGGCAGTTCGGAAACAAGAACTTTTCTCTTTTCCTCCTCTTTCCTGGTTTCCCCTTCCCCTTCACGCACCATGTCATAGAAATTCCCTGGCATTTTGACAGCAACTCCGTTTCCCCCTGCAATTTCTATTACATAATCAGGAGGTATCCCATTGCTCTTGTAAAGAACCAACAGTTCTTTTGTTCCTATGCTGCCGCCACCAACCCTTTCCTTCTTGCTCGTTGTTTTTGCCTTGCCCACCATGTTGGCAACTATCGTGCGTGCCTTTTCCTTTGTTGAATTGTATTTCTTTTTCTCCTCGGAAATTACATCCAGAGTAGTTTCAACGCCTTCTTTCAGATGCGGGAAAATATAATGAAGGTGATCTGCATGACCGTTTATAATTCCGGCATAATCCATGTCAAGTTTATATCTTTCTGAAAATCCGAAAACCCTTCTTAAAATCATCCTAAGGTTGTATCCTCCGCCGGAATTGCTCGGGAGCATTCCATCAGTTACTCCGAACAATAATGTGCATAAATGGTCTGCGCTCGCGTAAAGGGCCTGCAGCGGTTCAAGAGTCCTGAATAATTCCTCCTTTGTCATTCCCAGTGTTTTCGCAACCCTTTCCTTTTCCAGTTCGATGTCTTCCACTTCATCAATGTTCAGGCTTCCTGCAATTTTCGAATATTTCAGAAGAAGCTTCGGGTCTATTTTCACTCCGGCATTCTTCTTCATCTTCTTTATTACATCCCCGAAAACCACTTCATAGCTCATAGGGTCTCCTGATGTTATCCATGCAAGCCTGCTCAGGCCCGCTCCCATGTCTATTACTTTTGTTCTCAGTTCCCGGTTTCCGGATGGTGTTACTTCATACTGCATGAAAACGCAGTTTCCAAGCTCCAGACCGCGCACGAAATATTCCATTGAAGGTCCGAAGTTTCCTCCACCTGCCCAGACATCCTCCTGGAAAATTATTTCATTTTCAGGAATTCCAAGCGCCTTCATGAAATTGATATCATGCATAATAGCTTCATCCTTCCAGTAGAACAATCCTGTTTTCTTTGTGTTGAATGCATGCTGGCCTATCATGACAAAATTAGTGTAATGCGAACCGGTCACCCCCACATTCGCCAGGTCGGGAAACCTTATGCACGGCTGAGGCACTATCAGAGGATTGTGCGGTGCGTCCAGCTCCCCGTTGACAACATAAGGCTGGAAATCATTTATGCTTGCAATCGTAAAATATAAGTCGTCCCTCCATCTTGCAACTGTCGGATACGGCTTTACATAACCGTGTTTGTGCCCCACAAAATATTTCTCTATTGCTTTCCAGGTATCAACGTAATCGAGTTTTTTCTTTATCGGAGTATCACCGATGAACTGAAAGCCTATGCATGCAGCATCCCCGCAAAGCTCCCTTTCATCAATGCTCCAGAAATTCCTTCCGCATTTTTTGCACTGCTGTCTTTTGTACCCTCTTTTCACTAATGAATCAATGTTGTAGTGTTTTTTCCATTCAGCGGAAAATTTTTTTCTCAGTTCGTTCTTGTCGACATCCATTAGGATTCCCTTTTCCATGTTCTTTCCCATGCAGGCGCTGCACCGGATTTTATGATTATATCCGCTGATTTTACAAAATTTTCTGCAAGAGTGAGTGCTTTCCTTGCCTTAGTATCCTCTTCACTTTCTTTCTTTTTCTTAAATCTCAGAGCTTCAAGCAGTCTGTCTACGAATCCCCTGTTCTCCGGGGATTTGATTTCTACGTCCCGCCATTCCTTTACCAGTTCCTTGTCTCCGCGTTTTTTTTCAAAGTATTCATATGCGCCTTCCATTGTTTTTGCAACATAGCCGTCAGCATACATTATAGCGGCAGAAGCCATCCTTATCGCATTCTTCGCATCTTCATATGAATCGTCGTATTTTCTTTCGTTTATTTCATCTTTGGCGACTTCAAGTAGATTCTGTGCTGTCTCAACTGCAAGAATTGCCTTTAGCGGTTCGGGATCTATCTTAACAACACCAGGTATCCCTTCCCTGCTCTCATCGGGCATGAAATGGATTGAAACAAAAATGCTTTTAAACTGGTCAGCCTTTCAGCGACAGAATAAGATTGTAAAACCTGTTTCCAACCGGAGTAATCTTCTCGGCATTGGCTGCAATTTGGATATGGGCGTCTGCAGTATAAACACTGCCATGGACAGACTCTGATTTTTTATTCATGTTTCCAACCATCGTGTAAAAAGTTTCCGCCGGATGATAAACAATCCTCTTTATCTGCGGCAGTTCTTTTTTCTCAGGTTTTTTCTTGAAAATCATACTCTCTGGCATATTACCACATTTATCCATCTATAATAATATATATGCATGAAACTTTTTATAAACCTACCCATGGCTTATCTATTGCTATGGATAATATTGAAACCGCAAAAAACCTTATGGCAGGCGGAAAATACAAAGAAGCCGGAAATGTACTGAATCGTCTACTTCAGAAAAACAGGGACAACGACGAGTTATGGTATTTCCTCGGCATCCTTGCGGTCAAGCTGAAAAATTATGAATCCGCGCATGAATATCTTGAAAGAGCATTGTCAATAAGGAAAAAGCCCGAATACCTGTGGTTCATGGGAATGACCTATATGGAGACCCTTGAACTTGACGCGGCCATCGAAGCATTTGAAGACCTTCTTAGGATAGACAGCAAAAACGTAAATGCGAATTTTTTCCTTTCAATCTGTTATCTCCTGCTTGACGACCCAACGAGCGAACGTTATATGAAAAAGGCGTACACACTTGACAAAAACAAGACAAAACAGCTTTTGAAAAACTTTTTCCATGCATTTGCCAGCAAATCTCCGGATGTTAAACCTGCTCTCAAAAACAAGATTAAAAAAGAGCTTGAAAATCTCTAATCAGGAAAGCCTTTTCTTCATTTTTTCAAGCCATGTTTTTTCCTTTATTCTGTTCAGCGGAACCGTTTCCGCAAATTTGCTTACCGGGTCAACCCTTCCCCTCGACCATCCCCTGCTCTTCTTCAGAGTGGCAAGCAGTTCGGTGTTTGTAAGCAGAAGATGCTTCATCATTTTTTCAATATGATGCTTTTTTCTCCGTATGCCTTCAAGTTTTTTCTGTGCATTGTATTCGGTCGCTGTTCCCCTTCCTTTCGCATCATCACATGCTTTTTTTGCCTGCACTTCCTGGAATTCAAGCATTTTTTTCTGTCCTGCAAACCGGTTTACCTCTCCGAGAACCAGCGGACTGTTTATTATTATCATCCACCCTTCTTTCCTTAGTTCTGCATTCAGGTCCTTGATTATTTCAACAGCCTCATATTTGTCAACACTGCCTTTTATCTTTCCCTTCAATGTCGGATATGTTGCACCAAGCTGTTTTCCGCTGATCGACCCGCTCCATTTATGAAGGAATTTCTTGGCATCCCTCAGTTTTCTTCTTTTCACTATTACCTCATTTAGTTTTTTCAGGGCCTCTCTTTCATTAAGCGGTTTAGAATTTTCAAAAAGAAATGATTTTTTCCTGAGTATTTTTCCCAAGTTCTCATCCTCCATAAAAACCTCAAGAAGGTCGGGATAATATTTTTTCAGATGGCGGAGTTCATCTATGTTCTCATAAAACATTTCAACTATTTCCGCCCTTTTCTTCCCTATTTCTTTCCTGACCCTGTCCATCTCCTCCCTTATCTGTTTATCATATACCTCCCTGTACTGCCTGTTCAGCTCTTTGAGCCTTGCAGTTTTTTTGCTGAGGTATCCGGCAGCTTCCTCAAGATAATCGATGAGCAGTGCTTCTTTCATTTCAGGACCTCTTCTTCAGTTTATTATATTCCTTTTTCATTTTAAGTGCATCGATGTCAAGCTCAGGAGTTTCTGAAATTACAACTCCGGAATATCCGTTCTCCGCAATCACTTCCATAAGCGGTTTGTACGGAGGCACGTTCCTTGTTCCGAGAGGAAGGTGATGTCTTTCACCCTTATCACTATATTCTATTTCCGAAAAATGCGCATGAAAATGTTTTACGTATTTTCCCAATTCCTTTTCCAGTTTTCCGAATATCTGCCTGTATTCCTTCTCTCCTTTTATGTTGACATCCCCTCTTGCATGGATATGCGCAAAATCAAGGACAGGCTCAACATATCCGAGCTCCCGGGACAATCTGATAACCTCATCAAGTCCTCCGAACTGGGATTTTTTCCCTACGGTTTCAGCACCAAGAACAATCTTTATCTTCTCGCCCTTTAATTTTTCCCATACATCCCTTATGTTCTTCTTTGCAGTCTTGTATGCCTCCTCTTTCGTAAGCTTCTGATAATAGCCGGGATGGAAAACGGTTATTCTTCCCCCTGCAGTATGGGTAATCTTCGCAGCCTGGTAAATATTCCTTTTGGAAGTGGCAATCTTGTCTTTCTGCACTGAACAGAAATTGACAAAATAAGGGGCATGGGATGAAAGCATAATGTCCAGTTCTTTTGCAGTCTCCCCTATTTCCCTTGCAGCATCCGCCTTGAGCCTGACACCCTGTACAAATTCCATTTCCATGGCTCCAAGCCCGAGTTTTTTGCAGCATTTCACTCCATCCAGGGTGCTCCTTCCTTCGCATTGAATGGGTATTCCTGCGGGTCCGAATCTTATCATAAAAAGAAAAGGAAAAGAAAAGATTAAAAGTTACTGGCAGTGGTGGGTTTCCTCGTTGCATACCTCTCCTGCAACACAGTCATCGTCGTTGTCGCAGTATCCTGTCTTTGCCTCGCACATGTGGCTTACACAGTTCTGCCATGAACCGCAGTCGCCGATGCTTCCGCAGTGGTCAGCTCTCGGAGTGCATCTGTGGGTTTTTTCTGCACAGTACTCCCACCAGTCGCATTCATTGTCAGCTCCGCAGTATCCCTGCCTTGCAATGCATCTGTGTTCTTCAACATCGCACGTTGCCCAGTCTCCGCAGTCTTCATCATTAATACAGTACTCCTCGTTTGCAATGCACTGATGGGTTTCCAAATCGCATCCCTGCCATGTTTCACAGTCCCCGTCAAAGTTGCATCTTCCTGCAAGAACCCTGCATCTTTTTGTTTCTACATCACAGGATTCCCATCCTTCACAGTCCGTATTCTCTTCACAGAATCCGGGCTTGGGGCTGCACATGTGCCTCTCTGGACTGCAGTATTCGAATGTCTGGTCGCACTGCGTATCAGAAGTACAGTATCCAACGCCTGCCTGGCAATGATACTCAGCATCACATATCTGCCAGGGCTCGCAGTCCTTGTCAACCCTGCATCTTCCTTCCCTGAAGATACATGTTTTTGTGGTTGTACTGCATAGTGTAAGATTATCAGTACAATCAACATCGCTGTTGCAGTAGCCGGCTTTCACGACACAATAGCCGGTGGCCAGGTCACACTTTTCATATGACTGGCAATCCCCGTCTTCGGTGCATGAAGCAGTTCCTCCTCCTACGCATCCGAAAATAAAAAATACCCCAACAACAAGTAATAGTGCGATTTTCATCATAAAACACCTGAATAGGATTCTATCTAGATAGTTTTAAAACGGTTGACGGAAGCTTCCTGAAGTCCTTTATTCTGCCATCTGCCTTTGTGGGGATGTTTTTGAACCTGCCCCCAAGCACCCTGATAGTGTACATGCCGCTTTTCTTTGCAGGAGCGATATCCATATCCTCCCTGTCTCCTATCATCATGCACTCCGAAGGCTTCGCACCTATCTTCTTCAGCACTTTCCTATAGAACTTCACGCTTTTTTCAGAGCCTATTTTTTCAGAAACAAAAACATCCTCGAAATAAAGCGCTATTCCCAAACGTATAAGCTTGTCCCATTGTTTTACTTCAATTCCGTTGCTTGCGATATAAAGATGATAGCCGATGTCCTTCAATGCCAGAAGCGTGCCTGGAACATCAGGAAACGGCTGTATTGATGCTTTTGTATCATGATATGCGCCTACAGCTGCTGCAATAAATCTTGAAGCATTCCCTATTTTCCTTCTTTTCAGGAGCAAATCAAAATGTTTGTCATAATTAGAGCCTTTTTCCTTGATTATACCCTGAAGTTCTCCATATAATGTTTCCTCATCTGCATGAAGCCCCATCCTTATCATAGCACGCACTGCATTCTTTCTTGCAAGCGCGGCAAATTCGCTGGACGGAAAAAGAGTATCATCTATATCAAATATTAGGTTATTCAGCATAATATAATTAGAAAAAGAAAAAATTAAAGACTGTTACTACCAGGTTTTCTTCTCCCATGCGTCTTTTGATCCGCCGGCCTTACAGTCGGTAGAACAAACTCCGTTCTTGCCGTGTGATTCAACGTAATACGGGTTAAGCACCAGAATGACTTTATTGTCCTTTCCTATGAGAACAAGATCAGGCTGCTTGTCACATCTGTCATTTCCTTCAGTAACTACGCCTTCACTCGGACAATAGGTATCTTTTGTAAGCTTCATTCCTTCCTCGCTCTCAAGATAAGCATGGAGCTTTTCGTTCTCGATTTTCTGAGCCTGAAGGATTTTGAGCTTTGCATCAAGAGCTTCTGCTTCTTTCTCTGCCAGGAGAACTTTATCTTCCCCTTTGAGAGCCTTGTCAATATTCTCAATCTGCTCTTTAATATCCAGAATATTTCCTTCAAGTCCGCTTATCTCCCATTCCTTGTCGCTTTTTTCCTCTTTAAGCTTTGCAATCTTTCCTTCATCTGCTTCCTGAGCTTCCATTTCAGTGATTTTCTTATCGAGTTCTTTTACCTCTTCACCGAGTCTTTTTACTTCCGTTTCCTTTGCCTTTTTGCTCTGTTCGAGTTCTGCTTTCTCTTCTTTCAGATAAACCATAGTAACTTTTTCTTTGAGCTCCTTTTCTGCCTTTCCGTTCTTTCCTTTTTCTATTATTGCTTTAAGGGCGTCTATGTCCTCTTCTATATCATCAACAGGTCTGTATGCTCTGAGTTTGTCAACATCGATTTCCGGATTCTTTGCAATCGGGAATCCCATGTCAAGATAGTTCTGCAGTGCTGCTGCTTCTTCAGGTGAAAGGAGTGATACAACTTCCTGTTCTGCTTCAGCTGTTTCTTCAACAGGTGCTGTTTCTTTCTTACCGTTCATCTTCTTGAGCTTCTCGAGATTATCCTTTCCGATAACAACCTGCGTAATCTTTTCACTTGTCCAGTCGTACATTGCATCTCCCTTTTTCTCAAGGAGAACACCTATTGCAGAAGTCAGCATAAGACCGACAACAGGACCGAGCCATCTAAGCAGCCTATTTCTCTTCATTCTCTTTTCCTGGGTTTTCAGGTCTTCATTTCCTTCAATTCTCTTCTCTGCTTTCTGATTAAGATCATCAACTTCTTCAATAATGGATTTTCTTTCTGCAACAGTATCAGGAACCCTGTTTGCAAGACGTTTTGCCTTTTTGAGCGTTACTTTTGATTCAACAACCTTTCCTGCGCCCTGCTGTTTTTCAGCGATATCCTTCAACACTGCTGCGTGGAGTGCATTGTTCCTGATGTTTCTTGCGATTTTCTTTGCATCTTCATCTTCGCCTATCTTTGCTTTTTCACGTGCGACTACTGCATATGCTTCTTCACGGACTCCCTCTACCTTTATCTCTTTTGCATCTCTGAGTGCATCATCGTATTTTCCCTGAAGGACTTCTTCCTTTACTACACCCAACTGGGTTTTTGCAAGATTAAGATGAAGCTCGTTTTCCGCCTGTTTTTTCTGCTCATCGTTAAGTGGAGGCGTAATGACCGTACCCTTCTGACTGGGCGGCATTGGTATTCCTGCCGGTGCAGTTTCTCTTTGTTTGGCCTGAGGCAACGGTGCTAAACCTCCTCCTTTCTGAGGTGTTGCAACTGCCCCTACTGGTGCTGCTGCTTTTGTACTTGGTGCAGGCTGAGGCGGCTTTGCTCTAGGTTCTGTACTCCTTGCAGGCGGAGGGGGTGTTTGTACTGGTCCTACACCCGGTCCAGCCGGAGCTGCGCTTGGTGTCTGCAGTGTTCTTCCTGTCTGCGGTGCAGGTATCTGCTTCTTTATCGGAGGCTTCTCTCCTCCTTTCTTTTCCTGTTCCTTTCTAATAGCATCTGCAAGTTTCCCCATTATTCATCACCCTCTCTATAAATATTCATAACTTCCATTGTTCTTTCAAGCACAAGGTTTGCCTTCTTTTTGTCAAGCTTGAATTGTTTTCTGAGACTCCTTACACCTGTTGCCATCACTCCTTTAAGTGCGGCTTCAAGAGCACTTGTTCCATATGTTTCATCAAGCTTAATTACCCTGTCAAGATAATTATCCTGCAACAGTCCATCAACAAGCTGGGTTGTTACTCTTGCCTGTTCAAACAACAGACTGTCTTCAACCAATTCCTTGAGTCCGCCAGTTTCGATTCTAAGGTCATGAACCACTTTTAGTTCATCTATTCTTGCATTTGCGACCTTGGTTTCTATTATATCCCCGGCCTTCTCATTAACAATCTGGGTTACAAGCGTACCTAAGTTGCCTATATCTATAATTTTCTCTACTTCTCCCAGCCTTTCATTAAGCAGTTTGATTACGTTTTTCATTGCCGTGTTCTCTATCAATAGTCTGCGAATCGGGTCCTGCCCTGTCTCCTTGATTTCCTCATGTATACTTCTTGCTTCCTCATGTACTTGTTTTTCTTCCTCTTCCGAAAGTTCGTATACTTGTGTTGCGGCTTCATAGACTTCTGTTTCAGCATCTTCATCTACATCTGGTTCAACAACAACACTTGGCTGGGCTACCGGTTCTCCAGGTGCCGGAGGCTCAGGTCTTTTTCTCGGAGGCGGAGGAGGAAGTTCTATTTTCTTTCTCTCCACTTCTATTCCCTGCTTTTTCATATGTGCTTTCAATTCGTCTTTCGCCTCTTCACGAAGAGCTTTCTCTCCTACTTCATCCAATTTCTTAAGCGCTTCATTGTATATGCTGCTTACCATAACTCCGCCCAGCTCTTCCGGTACGTTCGGTTTTCCTTCTACGAGTTCTACAAAAGCATCAGCTACGCGCACAAGTTCTTCAGCACACTTATAAGCGTCTTCTGTTTTATATGCTGCTTCAAAAGCTTCCTTAAGTTTTTTTGCTATTACTAAAACGTCTTTTTCCTTTCTTGCTTCTTCAATAAGCTCTTCAACAGGACCCATGATGTCAGGTTCTTCAGTATCTTCATCCTGTTCTCCTTTTTCAGCCCGCTCTTTTTCAAAATCTATATACTCAAGAAGTTCTTCCCCTCCCTCTCTTGTTTCAGAATCTTCAGGTTCTACTTCCTTGGAAATTCCCAACTCAAGCATTTTTTCTTTTATGCTTTTTGTAATTTCCTCTTTGCTGATCTTTTCAGACTCCTCCATATTCGGAACAAGAGCCAACATTTCCTTGAAAATTTGCTCTGCCTTCTGTTTATCGCCAAGTTGTGCATATGAAGTAGCTATACTTGCATATAGAGCTAATGCCTCTCCTGAATTCGGAATCTGTTTTACATCATAAAGCGCTATCCCAAGCCTGTCTTTCGCTGCTTTAATCGAATTTTCTGTTCCCTGCTCTATGAGTTTCTCGGAAACATTTAGAAGACAAATAGCCTGTTCTAATTTATCTTTGATTTCAAGTGCAATCGAACCGGCAGCATGTATATCCTTGTCCTCTTCTAAAATTGCAAAAACAATTTTTTTCAGTTCTGTATCACGCTCTGCAGGATCTTCCATGGTCTCTGTTCTTTTATGAGCAGCTATCCAATCATATTTTTCCTTAGGTTCTTCCTTGGGTTTCTCTTCTTTTTTTGCTGCAGGACTTTGTCCCATAAAACTCGAATAAGCACGTCTTCCTCTTTTCTTTGCTCCAGCAGCTGAAGTAGAACCATCAACTATCGGATCCGGTGTACCTGTTTCTACCGGGGGTTTTCCTCTCCTAAGTTTTCCCTTTGCTTTTTTGATACTCATTATTCATCACCCTTCATTACTTCAAGCACGTATGTAGCGCGATCAACAACCGTTGTTGCTTTTTTGTCATCTACTTCCCATGACTTCTTGATTCCTTCCACGCCTACTCTCACTATAAGTTCAAGTTTTTCAAGCACATCTTTTTCTCCATATTCATCTTCATAGCGCACAAGTTCATTGACATAATGTGCATTTCCCTCTGTGTCAGTTCCTTCCGGCAACATAAGCGCATCCGAAATTTTTCCCCATTTGGCTGTTTCAGCGGCCTGTATCTCCGTTTTACTTGCCTTTTTAGTCTGTGGTTTTTCTTCAGGCACTGCTTCACTCAGTTTATTCAACAGGTGTTTGATTCGTTTGATTTTGTTTCCCTGCTTTGAAAGTTCTATTTCAATACCCTTCGCAGTTTCTTTTGCTGCAGTATGCGCATCAACTTTTGTTTTGTCGCTCGGGTCTGTTGCTTTTTTGAATTTCAATGGTTTTTCAAGACAAACTTTGCTTCCATGTGCAGGTTCATTCATCTTAACCTCAAGTCCCTTCTTCTCGATAAGTCTTAGAGTGCCGTCATAAACAGCATCAATCAATGCACCCTGGTGTCTCATCTCATACAGCTGTCCTACAACATCTTTGAGCACGAGTTTTACTGCTTTGCTGAGTGCATCATAACCCTCATATCCGCTGATGTCCAGCTTTTCAATTTCCCTTATCTTAAGTTTATCCAGTGATTCTGCTGCAAGCAAAGTTGAAACATCTCCCATAAGTTTTCTGGCGGTTTCTCCCTGCCCTGCAAGTGTTTCGGAATTTTCTCTTATGTACTCCGGAAGTTTTTTTCCGTTTCCATTTTCCTTTTTCTTGGATTCCTCTGCTTCTTTCTTAGGTTCTTCTGCTTCTTTCGGAGGTGTAGCATCTACCCCAGCAGTGTATTCCTGAGCAACACCCGCACCGTTTGGAATCATCGATGTTCTAAAAGTTTCAAGCTCTCCTGAAATTTCATCATGTCTCTCATTATACTGTTTTGCAAGATCTTCCATGCTTCTGACAGTTTCTTCTGCACCTTCGGCAGCCAGCTGGGCTTTTTCAGATGCTTCTTTTGCTTCTGCGAGCTCTTTCTTAATCTCTTTCTGTTCTTCTACCAGGCCTCCACCGAGCTCTTTCACATCTTTAAGTTCTTCCAGTACTTCCTTACTGAAAGTTTCGAGCATTTCTTTTACGTTCTTCAAAAGTCCGTCTACTTCGCTGGCCAACACCTCAACATGCATCTCAAGTCGGGTTATATCCATGTCCTGCTCAGTAGTATCCCTGTCTACATCTGCAACAACTTTATCCAAATGTTCAACATCCCTCTGAATCATGCGCAGTTCTCTATCCTGTTCATCAACTGCTTTATCTGCATCATAACCAAGTTCGAACAATATGTCAAAGCGTTCTCCTGCATCTTCTCTTGTGTTTGTTAATCCTTCTGTCACTGCTTTCAGTCCTTTTTGAGCATCTTCCAGTTTTTTCCTTGAAACTCTCCTCTGTGTTTTGATTCCCTCAAGTTCTGTGTTTACAGCATCTATCTGGCCAGTCAGTTCATTTTTTACGGCTTGTGCTTTTGCGCCGGCAATCTGATTGGTTACACTCATTATGCCGTCGATAGCTCCCTTCCCCAGGAACTCTTTCAATTTTTCGGTATCAACACCGATTGTTTTTCTCTCGGGAGGCACACTGGATCTCCTATCACCATTCTCTTCATTTCCATCTTTTTTCTTAGGTTTTTTTTCGAGTTTACTCAAATTTACCACCGTCTAACATGTTTGTTTGTGTATAATAGTGTATCAAAATCTATTTAAATGTTTCTATCAGTATAAATTCGTGTTAAATCTCCCATAACCCTTCTAAGTAACATTCTACCACAAACACTTTATAAGGGTTCCTTCTCGTGAAAAATCAGACGGCTCTCCTCAATTTTACTTCCCCTCTCATACTGTTTCTTTTCCTTTCTATAACTAATCTTTCTATAAGTTGTCTGGGAGTCCCCATATCAAATCTTCTGATTACATCCACTGCCTCATCCCCAAGAATCTTTTTCGTTTTTCTATGTATTCTCTTCATTTTTTCATAATCAAAATCAGACATTTCGGATTCTTTCGTAGGGGATTTCTCAGGAGGCACATTCCATATCCTGCGGTGCAGCTCCTTTATCTCAGAAAAAGCCTTTCCATCCTGCTCAATATCGGTTCTTCTCTTTATCTCTTCTCCAAATCTTCCTTCCTCAAACTCATCATCTGTTTTCATCCATCTTTCAACCAGGTCTTTTGCAGGAAGTGATTTAAGTTCGTCCATGGAAAAAACAGTAACTGACCAATGTTTATAAAAGTTCTTTCACGGAGTTCGCTGATCGTCAAATTGTTAATCAGCCGTCAAGTTCAAGTCCGTGTTCTCTGAGATTTGCCATTATGTGTGATTTTACATCCTCAAAATTTTCGGAAGAAGCTAATTCATACGCCTCTCTCATGTAATCCAGCGCCTCTTTTTTATGTTTTTCAGCAAGATAACCCTCCCTTATAAATCTCAGTTCCTCGCTTGCTATCTTCCTTATGCTGTCCGCACGTCTTTTTCCGTCTTTTATCTTAGCTGCATAATAATAGGTATCCATGAGCTTACCCCATATATCTTCTTCAGAAATCGGTTGGGTGCCCTGCCTGAGGTTTCTGAACATGCCTTGTAGTACGGCTATGTTGATAACTACGGCATTTTCATTATCATCGCTTTTACCGGGAGCTCTTGGCGCGCTTCCGAAAAGACTCTGCGCTGATGGATCCGGCCCGGTTTTCGATATTCTTTGTTTTCCCGGTCCTTTTTTTACTATAACCTTCATATCCTTCCCTTTTGATATTCTACCACAAACACTTTATAAGTATTTCTCTCAGGGGATAGCCTTTAAATCCTCTATATAGTATATTATATTGTGGTTATCATGGCGATTTCTCCATTTGAAGAAAGATACAGGACAGAAATGAATCCTGTGTTTGAAGAAAAAAACAAACTCAGGAAATGGATGGAAGTAGAGGTTGCACTTGCCAAAGTCCATGCAAAAATGGGAACAATACCCAAAGATGCTCCTGAAAAAATAGCAGAAGGAATGGACAAGGTAAAGATAGAAAGAATCCACGAGATAGAAGCGGAAATTCATCATGATTTAATGGCAATGGTAAAAGCGCTTTCAGAACAATCGGGTGATGCAGGAAAATACGTTCATCTTGGTTCAACGAGTTATGATATTGAAGATACTGCCGCTGCACTTATGTTCGTTGAAGCAATCGAAATCCTTGAAGGGCATCTGAAAGAATTAGGCGATGTTCTGAAAAAACTTGCAAAAGAACATAAGAAAACGGTCTGCATCGGAAGAACCCATGGACAGCATGCAACTCCTACAACATACGGATTGAAATTCGCTATTTATTACCGTGAACTGAAAAGAAATCTTGAACGATTGAATGAAGCGAAAGAAAGAATTGCAGTCGGAAAGATGGCAGGCGCTACGGGAACAATGGCAACATTTGAAGGAAAAGGAATGAAAATCCAGGAAGCGGTAATGAAAGAGCTTGGATTAAGGCCTGCAAAGACTTCTAATCAGGTTATTCAAAGGGACAGGCATGCGGAAGTAATGTGCGTTCTTGCGATTACTGCTGCTTTGCTTGAAAAAATGGCAAAGGAAATAAGGAATCTGCAGAGAAATGAAATACTTGAGGTTTCTGAATCATTCGGAAAGAAGCAGGTTGGCTCTTCAACAATGCCGCATAAAAGAAATCCGCACAAATGTGAAAGGGTTTGCAGTTTGTCAAGAGTTGTTCGTGCAAATGTGCAAGTAGCATTGGAGAATATCCCGCTTGAACATGAAAGGGATTTGACGAACAGCGCAAATGAACGGATTATTTTCCCTGAAAGCTTCATAGCAACAGACTACATGACAAAACAGATGACTATGATACTGTCTAATCTTGAATTCTTCCCTGAAAACATAAAGAAGAATCTTGAACTGACAAAAGGGCTGGTTATGGCTGAAAGGCTGATGATTGAACTTACCAAAAAAGGAATGGGGAGGCAGGAAGCGCATGAGCTGGTAAGGACAATGGCGCAGGAGGCATTCAAATCAGGAAAAAATCTGAAGGATGTTGCAATTGAGAAAAAAGCAGTTACTGCAGAGGAAGCCGAAGTAATATTCGACCCTGCCACTTACATAGGCGAAGCAGAAAAGATAGTCGAGAATGCCCTGAAGGATTAGTTTTTAATATATAGTATAGTAGAATATACACATTCCTACATTACGAGGGAGAAAATGATTGAAACCACTGGTGCAAAAAAATATATTTATGCTTCTCTAGGAGTTGGTGTGCTTGGCGCACTTCTTGCATTCTTTGCTGCAACCACCTACTGGAGCACGGGAGCCCTGCTGGGCGGATTCCTGGCAGGACTGGGTTCTATCGGCGGAGTTATGCTCTGGAAATACGGATATCTTATCATTCCGATGATTACCCAGAGAACAAAAACGGTTATGGTAACCACTGAAGGATATGAGGTGCCCTCGACACAGGACGTAATAATAAAATCAGCCAACGGAGTTTTCTATGCATCTTCATTCCTTGGTCTGAAGATATTCGAATCAGCAACCGAAAAAAGCCTGGAAGAAAATATCAGCTACAGTAAATACTTTGAAAGGGCAATTTCAAACCTGAAATACGTTACAAAGATATCCTACATGCTGTATATCGAGGATGTGGGCGAGAAAAGAAAGACGATAGAAACGAAGAGGGCAGAGGGCCAGTTAAGGCTTTCAAGGGAAAGAGAAAAGCCTGAGCCTGATGTTCTTAAGATAGACAAATACGAGAGAGAAGTTGCACACTGGGATGCACAGCTGAACAAGCTCATTAAGGGAGTCAAGCCGATGGGAATCATTGCATATGCAATGACGACTGCAAGCGGGCTCAGCAAAGAGGCTGCCATGGCTTCTGCAAGGGCGCAGGCAAGCGAATTAAGGACAGTTCTTGCAAACGCGCTTAACGTGGAAGTGGTTCAGCTCAGTGGAGATGAAATGCTCAAATGTTTCGAATGGGAGAGATTCTATCCGATAACACCGCAGGAACTTGAAGAGAGCGTGATGTAATGGTTTTGGGCGGACGCCTTAGTCTGGTAAAGGTTTCCAACAGGGAGATTTCAAGAAGAAACATACTTGTACACCCGCCAGAGCCACCACTGGAGATAGTATTCACAGAACCGACCAATTCGATTTATGTGGGCAGAACTAAAATATTCAATGCCCCATTCTACTGGACCTACGAGAATGTTGCCAACCCCCATATAGCAGTCGTGGGTATTTCAGGTTCTGGTAAGAGTTATTTCGTAAAAACATTCCTGCTCAGGTCCTCATACGTATGGAATTCAAATGCACTGATAATCGACTGGGCCGGTGAATATAAGGACTGGGTGAAAGAAGCCAACGGAAAGGTTCTTGCACTCGGTAAAGGCTCTTACATGAACCTTCTCGACCTTGGTGGCATGAAGCCCTATGACAGAATCAAGCAGATAATGAGGACTCTTACACTGCTTACTGATATAGACAATTATCCTGAACAGAGAAGATTGACCGAGCAGGCAATAGAAAAAACATATATTGAAAGCAAGTTCAGGATGGATTCAAGGGAGCAGAAGGACGAGCTCGGAAGACCGATTCCACCGCCTACCCTTAAAGATGTTGTCAGGGTGCTTGAAGAGCAGTCTGCAACCGGAGCATATGAATTCCCTGCAGAACTGGAAAACGCAATCTACAGACTTAGAAAATTCACAAAACCCGGAGAGGATTATTTTGCACAACAGAGCAGTATCAAGCTTTCAGAACTTGTAACTTCAGGTCTTGTTGACCTTGACCTTTCCGGACTTCCCGACGAAAGATTCAGGGCACTTGCAGCGCTTACAATCCTGCAGTTCATAAAGGAAACAATGAGGCTGAGAGGATATGCAGAAGCAAAGGGAATCAGGCTTTTCATAGTTCTTGATGAGGCATGGAAGATTGCAAAAGAGGAAAACAGCGATGCAGTCATGATTGTGAGAGAGGGACGTAAATATAATTTCGGAATGATTATCGCATCACAGAACCCGACGGACATAAGCGAGACGATATTCTCAAACGCGGGCACTACTTTCATATTCAAGGTAAAATTCGAGCGGTTCCTTGATTATCTTCAGGGCTCGCTAAATTTCAGTACGTTCATGAGGGAGGAGATAAGCAGGTTGAGCGTGGGGCAGTGCGCAATCAATATGGCGCTTACGCTTTCAACACCTTATCCATCAACTTTCCTTCTCCAGAAGGTGGAGGGAGAGGAGCCGAGCAAGGAGTACTTCCTTGACCTCGTCAATGCATTATCAGAAAAACAAAGGAGGGATGTTTCCGTGGCAAGGAGTGTTTCGTTTTTGAAAGAGGAATTCAGGAGAAAATTAAGACAGTATGGTGTTTCGGATGACAGGATAGAAACCATCACAAAGATGTTTGAGAAAGGCAACAGGCATCTGGATGTAATTTCATTCGTGATTCTTCTTGAAAGATATGGAATTGCAAGAAGGAACATAAGTGATTTCCTAAAGGATTCAGGAATCGATGATGCAACGATAATCAACATTTTCGGAAAAGCAGACCTGAAGAAGAGCGGAAGTTCCAGCGGAATGATGAGCCAGGTTGTACTGGAGGAATAAAACATGAAAATCTGTGTGGACTGCCAGAAAGAAGTAGGGGGAACGAAGGCAATTAAAATAAGGGAAGACCGGGTAATAAGAGGGATAAGAGCGGTAAAAAGAGCCCTGAAAATTTCGAAGGAAAATGAATTGTATGTTTGCGAAAAATGTCTTGAAGTACACAAGGAAAGAAGGAAATCATTCGAAAAGACAATGACCTTCTTTGCGGTGCTTGCAGGACTTGTTGTAATTCTTCTTCTGATTACGATAGGGCTTTCAGGCCGGATAGAGGTCTGGACGATTCTCTCTGCGGTAATGATAGGAGTACTGCTTCTGTTCTTTTCACTGGTTTTCAGGTATGTTCCTGCAACTGTAAGTACAGAGCCGGTAATGATACCCGCAGAAAAAATGCAGATGAAAAAACCCGTCAGGAAAAAAATAAAGAAAAAGGGTGGTAAATAATGGCGTTAACTCCGATGAAGAAAGAGGAAAAGAAACCTGCTCCGACCGGATTGAGGAAACCAGCGGTCGACGGATTCAAGATAAAAGGAAAAATGAAAGGAAGTGCGAAGGATATAGCGGATCTCCTGAGAACCATCTCCTTCCTTGAAGTTGCCCAGGAAAAATCCGCAGTAAATGTCGTCTATGTTGAAAGCAGGGATATCAACAAGAATCCGTATCTGTTTTCCATAATAAGGATAAAACCGGATGAAATGGAAGTTCTCTATTCCATATCGCCCGAAATAAGCCCGAGAAAAAGAAGAATAGATGTAATCAGGTATCTGCTGAACATAATGAGCGTTATAGACAAGGAGTACGACCTTGAAAACAAGGTTCTTTACCAGCTTCTTGAGGATGCAGTAAAAGAGCTCACGGAATCAGTTACCATGGACTATTCAAAACTTTATACCGCCTATGATTCAATCAAGAAAGAGCTGGTCGATATGAAAAAGAAAAACGAAAGGATTGAAGACCAGGTCGAGGCTCTTACGAATACCAATTATGAGCTCAAGTCGGAAAGCGATGAACTGAAAGTAAGACTTAAGGAATTAGAAAAGATTTCTGACGAGACTCTGAAAACAAAACTCCAGGAATGGATAATGGAGCACAACGGCTCGATCAATGTTTCCGAATTCTCAAAAATCTACAAAGTAAGGGAAACAAGAGTGGAAGAGGCTCTCAACAAACTTGTGAATGAAGGTTATCTTGAAGTCGTAAGCTGAAGGGTTTTTCATGGTCGGGATAAGCAAATTAAGGATAAGAAAAAAAATCTACAAATTCGATGTCAGGAAGAGGTATCACAGCGAACACCATTACAAAGTAAAGAAAAAAGAACCGATAGATATAATACGTGAAAAGCTCAAGAAAGTGCTTTCACCAAAGAAGGAGAAGAAAAAACCGGCAAGAAGGATGATTACTCCGAAAGAAAAGAAACCAGGATTCAATGTTGCTGTCGCCGGTCTTGCAATTTTCGTTGCTTTGATTGTTCTACTCGGAGGTTTCCTGTATATTTCGATGCAGTCACTTCAGGAAACACCGCCGGAATTCAAACCTCCGACCGAAAAACCTGAAATTTCAAACATTGTTATGGGCGGAGAAGTATTAACTGCAGGAGATGTCGGTACCGAAGACCATATAGCATCGGTTCTGATAGAATACGAAACTGAAAACATAGAGAATTATACGATTTCACTGGAGACCTTTGATACAAAACTTCCATCCGAAGTTTTCGTTCTGCAGAGCGCAAGAGACCAGGCCGCCATTTACCCAAACTTCATGTACCATCTGAGAAACGATCTTTCGAAAAAGCAGATTCTTGTGAATGAAATAACAATGAACGAGCTTGAAACCCTTCCCGAGGGTGCGATTGTGCTCGTGCCAAGCGGTGCAATACCGAAGGAAATACTCGGAGTTAACAGTACCCTGAATCCGGACAATATCGCGGAAAGGGGTATAGTTATAATATACATAGGACAGCCGTTTACGAAAATGCATCCGGGCTACGGTCAGCCTGTGGAGACCACGCCGTCCGATGTTCTTAAAGCGATTCCATTCACATTTGAGGAAGGCGCATCCATTGCTTCTTCCGGAAATTTCTCATTATACCAGCCTCTTTACAGGGTTACTTCAAGAAGCGGATGGTCTTCATCTCTTGAATACGGTTCTGTCAGCATACTGACAAACGGAGACGGTGCATTTGTATTTTTGCCCCAGACGCTTGACGGAGGGTGGAGGGAAGATCCTACCGTGCAGGGAAAGACCGAAGCAGAATATGCGGCCGAAGACGTAGCAAGAATAATACTTGAAACCCCGTGGGCAATTTCTGACGGGGTTCCCACTGTTTATAAGTTTTCCGTGGAGGATGAGTCTTCAGGAAAAAGATATTTCTATACAAATTCGTTTGAGGGTGATGAGCGCTCAGTAAAAGTTCTTTTCAGCGGTGAAAGCGCCGTAGACCCGGAATTTTTTGTTGAAGATTACAAAATAGTGAGGCTTGAGAAAAAGCCGAGAGGCGAACTCTACATTGACGGCGGAGTGGTTGTTGTCTCAACGAACATAACCAATGAAGATGTCAGAATGCTTGCAAAACTTGAGGAAGAGACCGCAGCACAACCAAACATGTATCTCACAATAACCGATATAACCGGAAAGAGCGTGGCCAATATTCCGGAGGGAAGGGTGAATACCCAGGCAACCCTCACCCTTGATGTTCCTATAAATCTTGGAAGAGGGGAATATGCTGTTATACTGATAGATGATGAAAGCAGGAGTTATGCGCAGAGCTACATGAGGGTTGTTACTGTTGATATAATACAAAGCGGAACATACCAGACTCCTTCAAACTATGAATTTGAACTGAAACGTGAAGGTGTACCCATACAATTAAGCTCTGTGAAGGTAACTGTTGACGGGGGCGAGTACGGAACTTATGACTTCACAAACGTTATGGGCGTGGTGTATGTTGATGTAGGGCCCTATACCGGGGGCGATTCACTGCCTTCAGGAGAGCACGTATTCACTTTCCAGATAGGAAAACTCACTGAAAATGTTGAAATAGAAATAGTAAGGGCACCCCCGCCGTTATTCGGAAATCCGCTGTTCTGGCTGACAATAATCCTTGCAGTTGGAATTGCGGGAGTCGGAGTCATGTTTGCAAGAAGGGAGCAGGTATTCTACTCGGTGGATGTTCCTGATTTCCCGCCGGTCGCAAAAACAAAGATACCGATTTCCCCTGATACCGTTGTTTCAATATTCGAAAGGGTGAATGCAGGCTACCACTGGCAGTATACCCCGCTTAATCTGTCCGAAGTTAAAAACGGCTTCAAGAGCATATTCTACCAGGGAAAGCCGATTTACATTACTGATTATAATACAGAATACATTCTTGACAGTATGATTGGCAAGGGAAAGGTGATCCAAGCCCTTAACTATTATGGAATAACAGACTGGGAGAAAAAATCAGGAAGGTCCATGACCTATCTTGCGATGATGAGAAAACTCAGGGACATATGTGTGAACAATGCAGTGCACTTTACGCAGATGGGAGAATCAAAGGATGCTGACAGTGAAATAACCGTTGTCGGCCAGGAAATGTTCCTGCATTTCTATGAAAGAAGCAGTGAAATGGATGACAAAAAACTTGCAACACTGCTCAAAAAAGCCCTTTCAACAATAGAAAAAGGAATAACCATAGTGCTGTTCAAGAACGACATCAAAAAGAGAAAATTCATCACACTGCTTGACTCTCCGTCAAAAGCACAGCTTCTCCTGAAACTTGAAGTTGAAAACCGTTCCGTGCTTCTTCTTACAATGACAGAATTCGAAAATATGCTTAAAGAGCTAAAGAACGTCTAGCATGCTCATTACCGGTTCTGCATTGAATCCGTATTTCAGAAAACCGGCTTCCATTCTGTTCAGCCATCTGTATTCACTGTGTTCTCCTGACAGCACAACATTTTCCTGCTCTGTTTCAGTATAATATACAATATATACAGAATGCTTGTCATCTTCTCCTTTTTTATAAACAGCTGAAGTTACTCCAAGAAATCTGAGCTGGCCCGGAGCTATTCCTGTCTCCTCTTTAACTTCTCTTTTTGCGGATTCTTCGGGACCTTCACCCCAGTCGACTCCGCCCCCTGGAAACTCCCAGAAACCGTCTTTGCGTCTCAAAACAAGAATCCTATCGCCGTTCTTCACCACAACGTAGGTGTTTAATTCCTGAATCTTCAATTTTACAACCTTTTTCTTATCTGAAGCGTCAAACCGAGTTCTTCCCTGACTTTCTCGTCAACAAATTCAAGGGAATGATTGCATATTTCACATCTGAAATTTTTCTCAATAGCAGTTTCAAAAGGCATTACAGCAGAACCTCCGCATGAAGGGCATATGTAATACTCTCTTCCGTCATCACCGTTGTCTTCAAACCTGCTGAGCTGCCTGTTTGCCCATCTTTCCATTTTTTCCCTGTTAAGATACCAGCTGTAGGAATACCATCCGGTTTCGCTGTCCTTCTGCCTGTCGTACATTACTATTCCCTCGCTGTGGAGCCTGTTCAATGCAGCACGGACATCGCTTATTTTCAATTTCAGCTTCTTTGATATATCTTCATCGCTCATTCCGGTTTCAAAATTCCTTACAATTGCTATTGCATTTTCTCCGCCAAGGTCAACAAGCATATGCCTTATGACCGGCTTTGAAAGAATCTCGGCTATTCTCTCTATTTCTTCAGGAGTGAGCGCTATTATTCTCCTTTTTACTTCTTTTTTCCTTTTTTTTGCAGTAATGTCCTTTTTCTTGATTATTATCTCTTTTTTCTTTACTTTAGGAGCTTTCTTGATTTTTTTCTTCAACTTAATCTTTTTCTTGGATTTTATCTTCTTCATCTTAAGTTTCTTTACCTTCTTTCCCCTCAGCACCTTCTTTTTTGCCATTTTAGGATGTTTTGGTTTTTTTTTCAGGGGTCTTGGTTTCTTTCCCCCGGTTTTCTTTTTTTGAGCGGTTTTTCTAGTTTTCTTCTTTTTAGTAGCCAATTAATCACCTTGAGGATTTATTTTAGAGCATTCCTAATATTTAAACCTTTTGTTTTTAATCATATTTTATGACATTGGAACACTTATTAAATAATAAGAATCTAGCCGTAAACATAAACCTCTGCCCAGGTTTCGCCAGTATATCCTGCAGCGACTTGTGATACGAATATCCTGTATTTATATCCGTATGGAGATACCCAGTAATAGCTGACCTGCGGGCATATCACATCTTTTTTCAATACGCTTCCGTCCGCATATCCGATACTTACCGCAGCGCATGATTTGTCCCCATACCATACAACATCCTCAACAACAAGCGCATATCTTCCGTTACCGAACAAAATCCGTTCTTTTTCACGGAAATGTTCTTCTTCAATTTCAGATTCGCTCTCCTCATTTGTTTCATTCTCTACAATTGTTTCGTTAATTTCTTCGCTTTCATTCATTGGTGTTTCATTCTCTTCTTCAGTTTCAGAAATATTTTCATCCGGTCTGACATATTCTTCAACAGTATGCATCTCAGGCTCTGCTTCTGTTTCTTCAGGAGTAATGCATCCGAAAATAACCAGAAACAAAATCCAGAGAATAATAAATCGCATAAATTCGCTTTTCCATTAAAATTATTAAAGAGTATTAGTATACTAGTATTCCGCTTCGCGGGGGGTTGAAGTGAACTGCATTCACTGCCCCCAGCATTCACGCAGGGGTGCCGGAGACGCGGAACAGCGCCGATATATGGCGATGGAACGCGGCTGGAATGGTCAAACGGGCACGGTTCAGGGCCGTGTGGCTTAGTGCCTACGAGAGTTCGAGCCTCTTCCCCTGCATATTTCCTCAGAAAAACTGCTAAGTTTTCTTTCAACCACGTTTATCATGCTTAAACGACAGCTTTATAAAGGATTACCGTCATAAATATATATTAGTGATAAGCCATGGGTGGATCAAGAGTAAAAGATAGGAAGAGACTTGCTCATAGTCGTATTACTGAAGAGGCTTCCAACGAGAAGTCGGAACGTTTAAATAGTTCTTCTACTAACAGAAGAGTGTCGAGGTCCAAACGTCTTTTATGGACTCTCGCATTCATTGCAGGTGTTAATATGGGAGTTGGTGGTGTATTCTTACCTAAAGTTGCCGCTGCGGATGTTAAAAAAGCAAAAGTTCTGATAAACAAGCAAAATGCTGTTCTTGACGAGGGAAAAAAGCTCGACGCATATTTCAAGGAACAGGAAAAGAAATACGGACCCGATAAGGTGGGTGCAACTACTTATACTGATGAAGCAAAAGCCTATATGAAGGCGGTGAGCGATTATCTTTCTGCCATGGGCGTTCCTCTCGAAGGAAAAGGCGCTGAAAAAATCAAGGCACTTAATGAATATCTCGGCGTAAAGGTTGACGGAAAAACACCTGATTATCTTGTTCCTGAAACAATTGCAAAAATGAATGAAAAAATGGATGCAGAACTCAATCCCACAATGAGTGACCCTGCAGCCAAGAAAGGTGCAGATGACCTTAATGCAATCACATATATGTTTGAAGAGGCAGAGGAGCCAACAGAAGCTGCCCCGCCGCCTACGGAAGCGGTTGCTGCTCCTGTGGAAGCCGACAAAGAACTGCTTGCAGAAATAGACAAATATTTTGCTTATTGTGAACAGTACAATCTTGAGTCGAAATACATGGAAGACCTCATGGCCTTCAGAACCCATGCCGAGGCCGGTCCACTTTCTGAAAAAGAGTCGAAGCAGCTCAAAAAACTCGAAAAAGCAATAGATGCTGAAATGAAAGCTGCTGATGAAGAAATAGCAAAAGCAGAAGAAGCCGAGAAGAAGAAAGCTGAGAAAAAAGCAGCGGTTGTGACTACTGACCTGCAGAAAACTGCAGAGTATATGTCCATCCTTATGTATGCCACCAAGGCAGATGCCAAATCAGGCGACTACCTGATATTCAAGAAGCTTTTCTCCGGAAAAGCACCGAAGAATCTCCTGAAAAACTTTGAAAAATACTACAAGAAACTTGCGAGCGGCGAAGAACTTAAACCAAAAGAAAAGAAAGCACTGGAAAAATTATTCGCAGATACGGAAAAATGGCTGGCCAATACTCTTATTCCTACTTTGGAAAAATATTCACCACTTCTTGTTGGAGAACCGAAAGAAGTTTATGACGAAAAAATGGAAGAAATAAACAAGCATCTGGAAACAAAGATGGTTCCGAAAGGCAAGAAACAGGTGGAGGTCAGAACAATAAAAGACGGCCATATCTCCGAAATAATCGGCATACTGCTCCCTGCTGAATCAGAACAGGAGAAATTCAGCCCATTGAATATCGTTGCTAATGAATACTATCTTGTCGGAGAAACCCTGCGCTTTGTTAAAATGGCATCCGGTCAGCTTGCAACCAAAAACCTCAAGAAACAGGACAAAGCTACCTGGGAACAGCTGAATGCATTGAAAAACCAGTCATCAGCACTCTTCACACAGCTTACAAAGAAAAATAATCCTGAGGGAATAAACTTCCAGACTGTTGCACCTTTGTTGTTTGAACTTGAGTCTGCCGGCAGGAAGGCAAATATGGAACTGCTTGAAGCAGAAAAAGACAGCATAGTGGCAAAGAAACCGCTTCCGCAAAGCATACAGGACCTTATCGATGATATAGTGGATCTCAGACTTGCAAGAGTCGAAATATCAGAAAAGAAAAAGACCCCTACACTTGCTGATGCAAAGAAAGAACTTGCTGATGCCATAGAACTTGCAGAAGAAGCTGGAATGGAAGAGAACATCGAATTTAAATTTGCATTTGAAGACGAACCAAGAGAGGTTTCATTGATTGAAATAGCCAAAAATCTAATGAGTACGGGAAAAGACCCTGCGAGGTTGTACGAAGCAGCACAAGCGCTTCTTGCAATAACCGAAGCACAGATATGGATTAACAACAGTGGTTCGCTTGGCTGGATACACAATACGGAAAAAGGACTTGAAGGCGCAGAAGAAAGCCTTAAACTGGCCTACATGACCTTCGAATGGAATTTCGCAAAAGAAGAACCGCTTACAAAAGACATTTCAATATCAAGAAGGCTTGCATACAATTCGATTCATGTTGTTGCACCGCTGTTGACCGAATACGAGAAATATCTCTTTGCTGAGAAAAAGCAGTCAGATGGGGCAATGGTCAAAGACGGTGTTGAAACTGCGGTCATATTAAAGAATAAAAAAGAAGGAACAATATTGCTGATGTCTGGTTATTTTGAAAAACAGCCCAAACTGTTCGGACCAGGCGTAGGTAGAGGAGTCGAAGCTCCGTATTTTGCTTTCGAAACAGAAGAAACACTCAATCCTTCAGGAAACGGTGTAGTTGTAGGAGAGCTTGAAAGACAGGAAGACTGGTTTAACAGCATTAAAGACGGCAAATATGGTGCTATTTATGCTGAACTCGTAGCACTTTCTCTTGAATATGGAAATATTGCAAGAGGCATTCAGGCAGAATACGAAGAAGCGAAATCGTTCCTTGAAGCAATACGTGCTGAAAAAGAAGATGAACTCGGCAAAAAAGTAGATGAAGTAAAGATACTTGAAGCAAAGGCATCTGTTTCACAGGTTGACGTGCCGCTTGAGGAGTTCGAGAAATCCCTCAAGGAATACAAGGTCAAACTTAACGAAGAAAAACTTCAATACCGCTTCAACCAGGATTTCCTTAAGAAAAAGAGCACTCAGAAATATATGAAAAAGAATCCTGCAAAAGCGTCAGAATGGACTTCACAGATGGAAAAATGGGATGCAGAAATAAAACAGGCAGAAGCATATTTAGAAGCTGCAGAGGCTTTTGTTGAGAAATCAAAAGGAAAGGAGACAGTTACCATCGGAATAGACCCTGAAATCTTCAATGCAGTAAAATGGATAGATGAAAACGTAGGAAGGTATGATGATCTTGAATTGGCGGTACAGCAGATAGCACTTCTTGAAGCAGGTCTTGATGCAATAGTAATCCCTGGAGAGGAAGGAGATAAGCCTCCGCTTCAGCCGGCTATTCCGGTTATACACAAATTTACTCTTATAGAAGAAGGACCATGGCCTGTTGATCCAACGTTCATTGCAATAAAGTCAACAATTCCGGATTATACGTTTACAACCGTTTCTACAGATACCTGGGCAGGTACTGCAGGTGTTGATGCGATTGCAGCAAACGCACCAGACCTATACGGTGATATTGACAAGGCAAGGGAAGTGCTTAACAAGCTTGCAGATGCTGCAGCAATTTCTTTGAGCAAAACCGCGACACCAGCTCAGGTTAAGGAAGTAGCCAGCGATCTTCTGGAAACCATGCCCCCAACCATAAATACTGCAGATACAGAAGCAAAAAACAAATACGAAGTATTCAGGGCTATGATTGAAGAGGCAGCAAGTACTGGGGACAAAGGAACACTCAGGGCAGCGGTAAAAGGCCTTTCAGAAGACCCGAACATCGGAGGATTCGTTGAAAGCGAAATCAGCTTCTTCAAATTCGATGCCGAGACAAATTCACTTTTATACCAGCCCATTGGAGTAACCACCGAATACTGGTTCAAGATGGATAAAGAACTGATCAAAGAACTCAAGGAAGGCACAAATGAAAGAAAAGCCGCAATACTAGGTTCTTTCATAAAACTCGCGGGAACGTACATGAAATATCCCGGAGAATTCGTGAAAGTAGACGCTGAGGGAAACATAATCAAAGGAGCAGAGGCAGAATCCTACCCCGGATGGGCGCAGGAAGCAGGTATTGAAGTAAGTGGAGGAACAATGGTGGCATTCAAGAACGTTGTCGTTACCTTCAGGGTGCAGGCTTCAATAAAAGAAGAGAAAATTACAGGAGAAATAAACGGAGAAAAAGAGGAGATAACAACTTCATTCTTCTCTATAGATATAGTAGACGCTACATTAACACTTCCGAATGGAAAAGTATTCAAGGGAGCGGGTGTGGGTTTCGTAAAACCGCTTACAATAGCTACCGGGGGAACAGAAGCACTTGGCGGTCTAAATCCGATAGCTCATATTACACTCGGCTGGGACAAGGAAACCGACAAAATGGCAGGAGGCATCTACTTCCAGCCCGGAATTATTTTCTACGGACAGAATCTCGAGGGCGTAACAGCAGAGGACCTTGTTTATTTCGGTGCAGTCCATGGAAACCTGATGTTCAAGCTTGATGAAAAGAAGGCACTTAATTTCAAAACAGCAATTACAGGTACTTCACAGAGCCTGAAAGATATACCCGGTCTTGAAACAAGAGCCGGAGTTGAATTATACATAAAGGCCAGCGACAAGGTAACTATTGGAGTTACTGCCGAAGGCTCATATGAGGTCTTATTTGTACCGGATGATGTCTCAAACGAGAAGGACGTAGAAGATAAATGGAATATCTTCTTTGGACTTAAAATCATGTCATGGTAATGAGGTGTTTTTTTGGCTGTTATAGATGCAAACGCGAAAAGGGCTCTGAAAACCCTGGATTTTGTTAAAGGTAAAGCTACTCCAAGAAATAATGAAGAATGGGCAGAAACTCTTCTTCAGCTTACCGGTATAGTCAAGCTGTTCAATATACGCTCCAGGCTTAAATCAGGCTGGGGAAGGTATGTATACGACACAACAGTCAACAAGCTTGGTGAAAATGCTGAAGAAAAGCTGATTGAAAAAAGAAAACAGGCGCTTAAACAGCTTGTTTCGCTTGATGAAAGCGAACTTGAAGGGCTTTCTGTTTCAATACGCAGAAAACTTATAGAGCAGAGAATATATGATTATGAGCCGGAGGCAAGGGAAAATTTCAAGAAACTTCTGCTGAAACTTGCAGGCACCAGCGACCTTAGAACAATAAGATTGAGTACACATACTCCAAGGCCGTTCTCGATTCTGTTTTCAGAAGGTCCTTTTGTCCTTCTTACATTCGACAATTTCTATGTCGACACAATGACCGCAAGAATGTTCGACAATGAAAAAAATGCAAAGGCGTTCATTTCAATTCTTGCAACTGCCCTGCTGTACTGCAAAAGAAAAGGGCTGAAATCAGCAAGTGATGTAGGCAAAGACAAGATCGCCGCCAAATATTCAAGAAATCTGTACAGGTTTTTCCACAAGGCCGTTATAGAGGAGAACAGTTCAAACGTTAAAATAGGCGAAATGTTCAGGGACAACGACCTTGTCAAAGCAGGAGAAAGACTGATGGCCAAAGATAAATTCTACATAACGATGAAGAGCATGGCACCCGCAATACTTGTCGAATTCAATCCTGGAAAAGTATATCTGACTTCATTCCTGGGAACAGCCGAATTCGTATTTGACGAATACGGAAGGGGCAAAATCATTGAATTCAACACAAGGAACAAGCAGGGCGGGGTTCTCTATCTTTCAGGCGTTACTTCAATATTCGACTATATACTCAAAAATTTCACGAGGGATGAGGTGCATCTTGAAAGGAATTTCATGCCTGCATCGATAAGAAAGAATCCATGGGTTGAAAAGATGCCCCTGAAATTCTATGCAGAATGTACTGCAGACTATGAAAAAGCAGCGGAAAGAACGAATACACTGATAGGGCTCAAAAGATTCGTAATAACATTTGCAGACGGTGAGTTCATAGAACTGGTCAAACCTGAAGAAGAATTCAGGATAGACCCGGTCCACAGGACCGTTCTTTATTCAACTACCGCAATGCTCTATCCCGAAAGCGGTATGATGAATGAAGGATTCTATGCAATGCCTGAACTGGATGTAATTTTCATCGAACTCAGAAGGTTCGGAAAGATAGACAAGATGGCAATAAACCGTGCAAATTATGTTTTTGCAAGAGCAGGACGAACCAAAACATTCCATTATTTTGAGAAGGATGGAAAAGCAGGTATCGTGGGCAGTTTTTCCGGTATAATAGCCGCAAAACCTGAGAAAAGGGGTCGTAAAAAATGAGAATATTATTTGTTTTGATGTTGCTGGCTTCCTGTGTGTTTTCCGCAGTGGCGGTTGTACCTTCGGATTTTACAACAGGAGTCGGTGGAATAGCAGCGCACTTTGCTACAAATCTTTATTTTGAATCGGATATGGACTGCGGGTATACCGGAATTGTTCTTGAAGGAACTCCGTGCACTACTCCGGCAACTGTATGTCCTGGAGGCAGTCTTTATGTTGTTCCGTCAAACAATGCATTATGGGCAAGAACCTACGCAGACATAGTTACCGGTTATCCCTACTGTTCAGGAGGCGGATACTGTCCGGGAATGATTTCCTATTCTTCATTGAATACGAACAGATACATAGACTGGCTTTCTGACAGCATGTTTGATGCTTATGATATAGCTGCGGATGGAACAGGCCATGCGCAGTACAGCCTTCACACAGGAACAGAAGGTATTGAACGTTATGATGAACTGGGAACATTCCACACCCAGAGGATGTCTTATTACAATGTTACTGACGGACCGATATATACCAATAAAAAAGGAGAGGCAAATGTTTTCTGCAATGGTAATGTTGAAGTGGTTGTAAACGGCCATGCCTTTGATGTCAGGAACATAGAATCTTCAGGTATTGTTCCTGTTCCATTGTCTTCAGAAGGAATATATACAGTAAGCACAAGGATGGTTGGCGTCCATTGTTTTGCTTCAGCAGTAAAGAACCCTCTTGACCGTGACAGGCCTGAATTCTTTAATTTGAGGCTTTACGGGGAGGATACACCATCCATACCTTCGGTTTCAAGCGATTCTGTAACCTTTACTGTTGAAAACAGATTACCCAGCTTGATAGTTACCTCGGTTGATATGACCTCTTATGGGCCAAATTATCTTCTTGAAATAACCCTGAGAAACAACGGAACTGTTCCCGTCCGGATTACAAGGGTCACTCCGATAGGAAGCGGTTTGACAGCACCTCTTGGTCCTTCAGCCTGCCTTACATACGGAATACCAACACCGCCCTGTCCTTCAAGCAGCGGGTTTGGCGTGACAATCAATCCTGGCAATACCCATACAGTACATGTCTTTTATGGAGGAACCCCGAGCGGGGATATAGTAAGACTTTATTATGAAGCGTTTGAACCTGTCTGCAGCAGTGAGACAGAATTTTCAGTTGATGTATCGGTTGACCCTGATATTGTAAGATGTGAAGTAGAACCTCCATCGCTCGATGCAGGACCTTATGAAATCCATGAATATGAAGTAACCTGCTATAATATTCTGGGAAGTGAGGTTTCATGCACAGGGAACAACTGGTACTGGGTTTCAATGGGAGGAGATTTCATAGACAGAACAGACAGCGATGCTCTTGCATACCAGACAGACCCTCCAGGCTCATCCGGAAGAATCTGTTATTCGCCTGCAATTTCAACACATGTTGAATGCTGCTCTGACATTACATCGTCCGAAGATTCACCATTCCTTGACTGTGAACTCGACCCGAGCAGTGCTGACTTAAGTATCGGAGAGAGCCAGTGGTTTGACCTTAACTGTTATATGGACGGAGTCGAAACACCTCCGAACAGCGCGGATTATGACAATGTTGACGGTCTTGACGGATTTATCGGTGATTCATCTATAGACGGGACCAATTTCACAGGAACTGTTGACAGTGAAGGAAACCTTATGGCAATCGGCTGGAAATCACATCACGGCGACCCGACTCTCAGGGGTGCAGTTGCATTTGCGCATATAGTTGTCGGTGAAGGGGAAAACCTCACTACAAATGAAACAAATGAAACAACAACTGATGGAGATGAAAGAGGAGACAGATGTGAATTAATACCCGGTTATACTGAGAAATATCCTCATGACGGAGGAACAGTGCGTATACTCTGCGGTGAAGAGCCGCCAAGAGTCCCGTGCGGTTCAGGCACTGAAGTCGTCTGGGATATCGACTCAGAGCTTTATGGTTCAAGCGTTCCGATTCCGTCACCCGGAGGCTATATCGGTGCAAGCTATACAATCGGTTCTGAAGGAGAACCGGAGTACGGCAGAACATATCTGGTGGCCATACTGGCAACAGTCAATCCAGGAGAAGAGAACGAAGGCCATTGCTGGATGGATATCTACATAAGAGAGCCGTCGTGTCTTGAATATACCTAGACTCCGTAAGTTTCCAATAATCTGGGAACGATTATTTCGTATTTCTTTTCAAGCTCATCCTTAAGGTCAGATTTCTCCCCATGCATCAGGAATACTCTCTTCAGCCCGTTTATGCCCTTTATGAACTGCAGAAGCTCGTTATAATCAGCATGTCCGGATATCTTCACTCTTTCAATTTTCATCTTGAGCTCAATTTCCCTGTCCTTTATTCTTATCTTTCGTTGTCCTTCAAGAACTCTCCTTCCAAGGGTTCCCTCTGCCTGGTATCCTACAAAAACAAGAGTATTCTTCGGGTCGGTTCCCAGTTTTTCAAGATAGAACATTACAGGTCCGCCTGAAAGCATTCCTGAAGTTGAAACTATTATTGAAGGCTCTTTGAGCACATCCTCCTTTGTTTTTGACCTCGAATAATGGAAATTAGGGCTTTTGAACGGGTCATCCTCGCTCATCAGTATCCTTCTTTTGATATCATCATTCGCATAGATTGCATTATGTCTGTATATCCTTGTTGCCTTGTTTATCATACCTTCAATGAATATCTTCGTCGGTGCAAGAGCCCCTGAACGCATGTAATCATCAAGGGTCATGAGTATTTCCTGAGCCCTTCCGACCGCAAAGCTCGGGATAACCACATGCCCTCCCCGGTCCAGTGTTTCATTTATTATTTTTACCAGTTTTGTGGATGCTTCCTTCATGCTGGGCAGGATATCCTCTTTTTTTCCGTATGTTGTTTCTGTAAGCAATGTCTCTGCTTTCAGATTTTTTTTGCATCCATCAAGTATCCTTGATTTCCTTGTTGCTATGTCTCCGGTATACAATATACCTCCGTCGGTATGCACAAGGGTCATCGCACTTCCCATGATATGTCCTGCATTGTAATACGTGAAAGGAAAGGATTTTGTCCTGATTCTTTCCTCATATTCGACGATTTTAACGTCCTTCATCACATCATCAACGTCTTTCTGCCCGAAAAACCGTTTTCCTTTTCCGCTCTGTATCTTGTTATAGTCAGCAAGCAGAACGCCCATAAGGTCTCTTGTGGGTTTTGTCGAGTAAATCTTCGGCCTTGCACGCTTTGAATAAACATGCGGAATATACCCGCTGTGGTCCAAATGCGCATGCGAAATCACTATCTCATTTATCCTTTTCAATTCGTTATCATCTATCAGCGGAAATTCAACCTTTTCTCCAAGTTTGATTCCGCAGTCAAGCATCATATTTTTTCCTTTATCATCGAGGAGGACAGAGCTTCTTCCGACTTCCTGCGCTCCTCCGTAAAATGTCAATCTCATTAAATCACTTCTCTATCCCAAGTTTTTTCCTTGCTTCTTTGCTTATCCTTTCAGGCGTCCATGGAGGGTCAAAAACAACCTTCACGTCAAAATCAGCATCCTTGAATTCATCAAGCTTTGCCTTCAGGTCGTCAAGCATATAATTGACCATCGGACATGCAGGGGTGGTAAAGGTCATCTCTATGTAAAACTGGTCCTTTCCTTCTTTCTCACCCTTATGTTCAACCTTGTAGATAAGCCCCAGTTCTACTATGCTTATACCCAGTTCAGGGTCCATTACTTCATTAAGCTTTTTCATAACATCTTCTTTTGTAATCATATTTTCATCTTTTCTAATTTTTTTGGCAAATGATTTAAACCTTCATCATCAAAATAACATCCGGGTTGTGAATATGAAGGAAGTAACCATTATAGCGCGGAATGATGTCGGTTCGCTTGCCGCAGTTGCGGAAGCGTTGGGTGGCGTAGGCGTCAACATCGAGGCAATATCAGCCTATGGACGCGACGGTGATGCCATTTTCAGGGTCATCACAAACGACTATACTACGGCGACAAAGTCCGTTTCCAAGATTCCCGGCATAAAAGGGGTCCAGGAAGCAGACGTAATAATCTTCAAACTTATCAACAGACCGGGCGAACTTGGGAAGATAACCAGAAAGCTTGCCAACAGAGGCGTAAATCTGGAAAGTCTTTACATAGTCAGCAGAAAACAGGATTTTACCGAGGTTGCAATTAAACCTGAAGCTTCTCATTTCTCATTAGCAAAAGAGGTTCTGGGAATAAAATAAAAAATAAAAAAATTATCTTGGTCTGTATCCGTTAATCGAAATTACCGTAACAGTAGTGTTTCCTTCAGTCAGACTATGCCAAGGTCGAAGACCAATGCTTTCACTGCCTCCAGTATCATCAAGCCTTACTCCTGACACATCCTGGTCTAGTGCGCTTCCGCCTCCGGTAATTTCTGCAACTATCAAACCTACATCGTAGATTTTACCATTGCTGAATACAAGCGAGTCTCCCTCACTGAATTCCATCTCGAAAGGCACATCCTCTTCGCCTTCCCTGTGGATTACAACTTCAAATGTTACAGTAAGGTCTGAACATTCTGCAACTGCACTGTCCGAACTTGCAATGTTCATAACAGTAAGGTCAGAATCCAATTCAACAGATTCCTCCTCATTTACAGGAGTTCCAAGCTCGGTTCCCTCAACTTCGGTTACGATTACGTATGCCTGGCTTTCGGTTGCGCTTGCAAGTGTAATGTTAACGTTTCTTCCTCCGATTGAAACAGTTCTTGTTTCATGCTCTTCAAGAAGAACCAGCTTCATCTCTCCACCGACTCTCAGTTCAAGCATTGTTTTTCCTGTTGCATTGTCAACATCAACAGAAATTCCGTTTTCACAGGTCTTGTTGCTGCATGAACCAATAAGAGTGACTTCAACAAAAGACTGGAGATCCCCGTCCTTGTAAACACTTCCTCCGGGCATAATCTCGATTGTTCTTCCACTTCCGTCAGTGGGTGTGAGAGTAACAAGGGCGTTTTCAATACTGTCAACAGTCCACGTTTCCTCAAGGCCGTCAGGATTTACTATTTCTATATTATCCCAAAGGTTAATTCCCATATCACAGCCTGATTCATTGTAACAACGTCTGTCTTCTGTTTCAGTATTATAACCCCATCCGCTTTTCACTCTGAGGTTTGCTCTTGATTTTGCATTATCAGTACAACTTGAAGTAACGTCTCCGTCCGTACTTGTATCAGAACTAGAACCATTACCATCGCTGGTACATTTCGCAAGTCCTGCTCCGGCCAGGAGAATTCCTCCTGTCAATAAACATGCTTGACCGAATTTCCTTAATCTTCCGGTTTTCAGCTCTTTTTTCTTATCTTCCTTATTTTCGTCATTTCTTCTACTATTTTCAAGCCTCTTTCCCTCACCCATCATATCACCCAATATGTTAACGTTTTTGTACAGAAGTGTTTATGTATCAAAACATTTTTAAACATTCCCACAAACACAATACCAGGCTTAATGAGGTTTTCTAATGATTGAACCGTCTAAACGAAGTGATTTGGTATCATACCCCATAAGGGATATCGTGGTAGAGGCAAAGCAGCTTGAGAAGAAAGAGGGCATCAAAATGACCTATCTTAACATAGGCGACCCCTCACCATTCGGCTTCAGACCGCCCCAGCATGTTCTGGATGCGATAGCAGAGGCATTAAAAGAGAATTATTCTGCATATGCTCCTTCGGAAGGAGACCCTGAATTACGGCAGGAAATAGCCAAATATGAAGGCGTAGAAGAACGTGACGTATTCGTAACAGCAGGACTGAGTGAGGGCATTGATTTCCTTTTCCAGGCCCTTGTTGACCCTGGAAGAAACATACTGCTTCCATTGCCGACCTATCCGCTGTATTCCACTAAACAAAGGCTTGCATACGGACCGGTTGATTTCTATGACTGTGATGAGAATTATGAGCCTGACCTTGACAATCTGCGCAAGAAAATATCACCATATACGAAAGCGCTCCTCGTGATAAGCCCGAACAATCCGACAGGAAAGGTATATTCAAGGAAAACAATGGAGGGAATCGTTGATATTGCAGGGGAATACAAGCTCCCTATTATTGCAGATGATGCGTACGAGCATATTCTTCTTGATGAAAGCGATTACGTGAACATGAGAAAAATACACAAGGATGTTCCCCTTGTTTCAGGAAACAGTCTGTCCAAGAATTTCATTTATCCCGGAGCAAGAGTAGGATACGTAGCTTTCCATGGAGAATGGGGAGATGAAATGAAGGATGCGATGCAGAGACTGTGCAACCAGCGTTTATCCGTTAATTGGGAAATGCAGAGGGGATATATCGCAGCATTGAAAGGGCCGATGGACCATGTGAATGAATTCAATGCAGAACTGAGAAAAAGAAGAGATGTAATGATGAAAAGGGTCGATGAAATAGACGACCTGCACATAGTCAAACCGGGCGGAGCTTTCTACGGTTTTGTAAAAGTTGAAAAAGGACCATGGAAGGATGACTGGGAATTTGCAAGAGCATTATTGAGAAAAGGAACAGTCGTAGTTCCGGGTTCGGGATTTGGTCCGATGGATTCAATCTATTTCAGGATTGTTTTCCTTCCGACGCTCGAACAGCTGAATACTGCATTTGATGATATAGAAAAACTGATGAAAGGAGTTTAAACATCATAAATCGGTCCGAATCTATACATTTTGCATGGATCCTCACTTTCGTTTTCAATGTCTGATTCTTCAATGATTATCACTTCTATTTTATTACCTTCTTTGTCTGCCTTTATTTTCAATTTTCCCCCTATCTCTTTCACTTCATCATTGTATTTCAATTCCACTTCCTCAACAACCAGCTCTCCTGCTTTGTCATAGGAATACACGTCCATCAGAAGTCCTTTCTTATCTGCGTGTTTGAGAACTATCGAAACATTTGCTTCTGCCATAATATTTTCCCCGAAAACTTTGAGTTCCATAGTGTTGGCAGCGCAACCTGTAAGAACAGCGCTTAGTGCAGTAGCTCCAAGATATTTGCTTACTGTGGATTTCAGCGTTCTTTCAATTGTCTTTCCTTTATCTGCGTCAGCACTCCTCCTTCTCATGGCTAATATATTACACAGAAATCTATTTAAAACAACCTATTTCTTCTTTTTCTTCACCTTCTTTTTCACTGTTTTCGGAGGCGGAGCAGCAGCTGGAATCTCAACCTTGCCCATCTTTCTCTTTTCAATCTCTTTCTTCATGATTTCCTTGAAAATCGGCTGCCATCTTTTCCATGCGTCTGCAAAGTCTACTTCGCCTTCCTCTTTTTCCATTGAAGAAATGAGTTTGTTCGCTGCAGTATTCACTTTGAGCACGAAATCAAGCTCTATCAGCAATTTGTCGCCCAGTATTCTCTTCATTTTTTCTATTTCGTAATACATCTTTCCTTTGAAGAATGCCTGGAGCATATATTGTTCCGGTGAAATTCCTGTTTCCTCGCTTCTTCTTCCAAGCGCGGGCGGAATAAATGCAATATCAAGCTCCTTTTCCATTTTTGACATATCAACCTTGTCAAAGTTATTCGTGCTTGCTTCTGCATTTCTCAGGAATTTTGCTTCCCAGCTGCATGCATCGATTGAAGGACCTCTCCTAAACCTGAATATTTCAATGAATTTCTTTTCTTCAATATCACTTTCATATTCGAATCCGAGCACACGGTATACCCTTCCCATTCTTCCGAACCTTATCTTCTTCAGGAACGTATATCTGTCTGTAGCATACATACTTGCAGCAGGCAGTCCGAATACAAGTTCAAGCCTGTCCTGAACATCCCTCAAGGATTCTGCGTGAAGGTTGTAAAGCAGGAACACACCCGGCTGTGTGTTCAGCAGGTTAAGGATACCCTGAACCGCAACACGTGAACGAACCTCGTTGATAATCAGTGCAGCATCTCCCATTCTCAGTAGCGCATTGGCCATCGAAACAAGGTCAAGCTCGCTGGTCCTTCCTTCCTCAACTTCTGAACTCTGGACCCTTGCAGCGCCTATGTGGAATCCTCTCTTCCTGAATGCCCTTACAGGAATTTCCTCGATATCCTGAATCGGAATAATCCTTCTTCTTGTACCTATCGCAGCAATCTTTGCAGCAGTAAATGCCGTTTTACCCACACCTTTCAGTCCAAGCACTGCCTCACTGCATCCCAGTGAAACAAGAACATCATCATATCCCGAAAAGAAAGGGCTCACCGAACTGTAATCAAGATACTGTGGATATGTGAAAGGCTCCTCCTTCATTATACGCAGTGCTCCCTGCAGTTCACCGAAAGTTGCAGGCGGCCTCTGAAGGTGGCATCTCATTGTCAGCCTTTTCAGGACAACATCAAGAATCGGGTGTACATCATCGAATTTCCTGATTCCACCAGTAGCTTTAACTACATTCTTGAACGACCTTTCAAGAAGGTCGCGGTTGTATCTGTATAAAGTGTGGCATATACCGAATTTTGCATGCTCGATATACAATGGTGAGTTTTCACTGTCGATGTAAATATCAGTTACATTGTCCTTGTCCAAAGAAAGATTTTCTATGTGCGCCCCAAGACCAACAACCCATGCAGCACATTCATGACCCATTGCCATCGCCTGCTGGGGTGTTATCTTTATTCCTTCCAGCACTGCCTTATCCATGAAATACTGCCTGTACTCTCTCGTCTTCAGGTTCATCAGTATTTCCCATTTTACTTCCTGGAATGTTTCCTTGAACTGTTCGTTGATTGTAGCCTTGAGCAGTTTTCTCAAATCTTTTGGCAGGGTTGCTATGATGGGGTTTCTCTGAACATAAAGATAAGCTTCTGCACCCGGAACTTCATAAATCTGGACTTCTATTCCGAAAGGAAGTTTGTAGTTTGCATCCGGGTCCTTAAGCGGAACTGCATTTGAAGGAATATCAAGAACAAGCGAAGGCACGAAATAAAGGCTCTTGAGCCCTGAAAGAGAGAGGAATGCAGCCCTCAAATCCCCGGTTTCCTTTACGAGCTTGTATAATTTTGTTATAGTATATCTTTTCAGAATTCCGGCAATCCAGCCCTTGAAAGTCGCATGTCCTTTCAGGTATATAGATCTTTCAGGGGACGGCTCAGAATATCCTGCAAGTTCTTTTTCTGCTATTAATGGATTAAGGAAAACATATTCGTAAAATCTCTTTAGTACCGTTCTTCTTGCATGGCACTGCGGGTCCTGCTCCATTCCATAAATATCCGCTTTCAAAAGTATGCTTTCCAACTGTCTTATGAATGCAGCATATTCGGTGAGCACTGCTGTTTTTTCTTCATCCAGCTCAACCACTATTTCCTCTTCATATCTTATGGTTTTGATTGGTTTTTCCGTAGTGGATAAGTCTTTCAGATGGAAATTGATGAATTCAGGAGAAGCGAATTCGTATGGACACTTAGCCAGATCAACAATAGCCCGGGTACCTTCGAGGTATAGGTTGCACATGGGCTAACATCTCTAATAGATTTTTTAAACGTTAACCCGTAAATTCTCATCCTACGGGCCCGTAGCATGGCAGGGCTACTAAGCAAAACCAATGTGCCCTAGCCAACTACCCACGTGAGATGTTTAAGCGGCCCGCAGACTGATGCGCATTTTTGCTGCATCAAGATATCTATTTCGGGCCCGTAGCTCAGTTTGGATAGAGTGGCGCTCTCCTAGCGCCTTGGAGGATTGTCTCCATTGGAAGAAAGGCGATGGTCTGATTGAACTTCGGTTCAATTCCCACCGCCCTCTACAGGCGATGGTCAGGGGTTCAAACGCTTGAAAACTGGCGTTTTCATGTTGCCAGCAAGCTGTCAATCCCCTCGGGCCCGTATTATTATACTGGGTGAAGTACATGAAAAAGCATATATCTGTTCTGCATTGCGATAGACCTGACAAGAGAAATCTTAGAAACAATTCAACGGTTTCAGAACTCATTGTCAAAAAAATAAAAGAGTACGACCCAAAAATAGAAACCAGAATATCCTGTATTGTGGTTGGAGAAAAACCAGACCTTGATTCGATATCGGCAATGGTGATATCCGGTTCAGGCTATGATGTAGATAAAATTTCATTAGCTAAGTATATATGGATGAAGGATGCGATTAATCTAATCAGAAAAACACATGAGATGGAAATTCCGATTCTCGGTACTTGTTTCGGTCATCAGATGCTGGCAGTGGCTTTCGGAGCAGATGTATATAAAATGAAGAGAATGAATTTCGGTTTTGAGGACGTTAAAATTACCGGAGAATTCCCTTTTGTTGACAAAAGTGTTAATTCTTTCAGGGGCCTGTTCTGCCATAGCTATGCAGTTAAGAGAGAATCTTTAAATGATACTATAAATCCATTAGCAGTAACCATGAATGGTGGTGATGAGGTGCTTACAGCAATTAAGATAAACGGCAGATCCTCTTCAATGACATATGGAGTACAGTTCCATCCTGAGATGGACAACCGCGATCTTCAGCACTATCTCGATATCGAAGGCGATGATATAAAGAGGGACAGGGGAGGCACATTTGAGGGAATGGATGTGGATTCTGATCCTTCGATTAATAATCTAGTTCTTGCAAATTTCGTCAAGCTTGCACTTGAAAAATAAAGCTAATTTTAAACCAATGCCGTTCTATACTACTTATGGACAAAATACCTATAGCGGTTTTAGCATCCGGAAGAGGCAGCAACTTCCAGGCGATTCTTGATGCAATAGACAAAGGTGAATGTGCAGCAGAAGTAAAAGTATTCATTACAGATAATCCTGAAGCAAAAGCGATTGAACGTGCAAAAGGAAAAAATATTCCTGTAGAAATAATAGACAAAAAAGAGATTAAGGACAGGGAGCAGTTTGACCTGGAACTCAAGAAAAAATTCGATGAATATGGAGTGCAGTTGGTAGTTCTTGCAGGTTACATGAGAATAATAAAGTCAAAAGAGCTTCTTGATGCCTACCAATACAAGATAATCAATATCCATCCCTCATTACTTCCTGCTTTTAAGGGCAGTATGACTGCTCAGCATGAGGCATTTGACCATGGATGCAGGGTTTCAGGCCTGACAATCCATTTTGTAACCGATGACGTTGATGGAGGACCCATAATCTACCAGAAATGCATTGATATAGGCGACTGCACCTCAGGCGATGAGGTTGCAGAAAAGATAATCAAAATGGAGCATAAAGCCTATCCCGAAGTAGTGGATTCATTTGCCAAAGGAGACTATAATATCCAGGGCAGAAGAGTGGTATATATACCCCGAGAAGTGTAGGAATATTTATAAAGTTTAAACTGCTATGAGATAGCATTGTATTTTCGACCAGGTGATATGTATGGTGAAATATTTAGTGGCAAGGCAACTTTCAGGAAGAAAAGTTATTACCAACGAAGGGGAAGACTTTGGAAGACTCATCGATTTACACATCAATGAAGTTACAGGAAAGATAGACACCCTTGTTATAGACCCCAATCCTGACAATGATATAGCAGAAAAACTAAGAAGAGAAGACGGCAGTGTCCAGGTATCATATGATAGCGTGCTTGCGGTCGGGGACTATATCATCGTCGATAAAAGGAACCTAAATTACTGATTCTTTTTATGTTTTCATATTTCTGTTTTTCTCACTTCACCGCAAGTTATTTAATGCCGTTCGGCCTTTCAGCCGAAGGCCAATAAAAAACATTGCAGCTCGTTTCATGTATCATCTTTTTTTCGTACTTCTTCCTAAAATAGAGATTATTTTGTAACCTTCTCGCCTTCCGCCCCCATAACCGAAAATCATGGACCACGGCTCCGGAGATTGATAATATGGAAAGAAAGATAAATCTTAAGTGGGAAATGAGCGTTATGAGAAGAGAGTGGAAAATCTCGAATAGCGTTGCAGAATTAGTAGGCTTATGGTTAGCTGAAGGGGACAATAAAACTAATCGCGAAATAACCATAACTAATAATGTTTTTGACCTAATTCTCTTCTCGTATAAGACTTTGAAAAAACTGTTTAGGGCAGAGAATTACAGGATTTATATCTATCTTCCATCTGAAAATTATCTATTAAAGGAAAAGCTCCCTAAAGTTGCCATAAGGAAATATGTGGATAAAAGGGCAAGAAAGCCTTATTTTATCCTTCGTTTGGCTAATGTTGAAATAGTTAAGAAGTGGAAAAGAATCGTGAGTGAAGTGTGCTCTCAGGAAAAATTATATGCCCCGATAGTTCGTGGCTTTTTTGCAGGAGAAGGAAACATAAAGACTGGTTCGCACAAAAACAGGACAATACGAATCGCGCAAAAAGAGAGAATGGAACTTATAGATAAAATCCTAGATTATTTTGAAATCGAGTGGAAATTCTCTAAAAACGAGCGCTCTTATGAAATTATAGGAAGGAAAAACTGGGAAAAATTGGCTGAAATCAAAATTGCAGATTTACATTCTGAAAAGAAGATAAGGTTTTGGAACGCTTATAATTCGTATATGCAGTGGCATTACAAAAAGCACCACATAAGAAATAACATTCTTTGTTATTTGGATAAACCAAAGACTAGCTTAGAACTTGCTGAACAATTTGATAGAAGTCAGGCCAGACTCCAGGATATTCTAATAGATTTGAAAAAAGAGGGAAAAATTAGGAATTTTCAGGTCAGGAGCAAGAACTATTGGCTAAAAAATGATAGTAAGATAATCCCGATATCAAAAAGGAAAAAAACAATATTGGATTGTCTATCTATTCCAAGAAGAACCTGTGAAATTACCGGTATATTGAAGATAGATGAAAAAGGTACATTGAGGAGACTTAGGGAATTAAATAACCTTGGTTTAGTATCACGAAATAATTATCATTGGTATAAACTTCCAATAGATTATGAGGTGATGATTTGTGAGCAATAGTCTTATGTCAGGAATCGATGAAGCTGGCAGAGTTTTATAAAAAAATAAACTGCAAGCAGCGTTATCGGTCCATTAGTCGTATGTTGTGCATACTGCAAGCGTGAGCATGAGAAAGAGCTTAACAGACTTGCAAAAAAAGATTCCAAAGGACTTACTGTTGCCCAGAGAAAAGATGTTTTCGGCAAACTGAACAAATTCTGCGAATTCAAATGGATGGAAATAAGTGCCCTGGATTTGAATAAACTCATGGGAAAAATGTCCCTTAATGATATTGAGGCCCAGGTTATGGCGGGGCTTGCCTCCAAACTGAAGAATGCAGATGTAATGATTGACATGCCTGACAGATATTCATGGACTTTCAGGAAAAGAATGCAGAAATTCGGATTTGAAAGGTTTGAGGCAGAACATAAAGCAGATGAAAATTATCCTATTGTTGCTGCGGCTTCGATTTGCGCAAAACTAATACGTGATGACAAAATAGAGAAAATAAAAGAACAGGTTGGTTTTGATTTCGGAAGCGGTTATCCCAGCGACGAGAGAACAAGAGATGCGTTGAAAGATAAGGACGCAATGGCAAAGCTCAAGCCGTTCATAAGAAAAAGATGGAAAACCCTGGAAACCATCCAGCAGAGAAAACTTTTTGAGGATGAATAAATGGCAAAGGTTACTATTGTTAACGATAATCTCACTTTTGAAGTTACTGATGGCGAATGGCTTCTCCCTTTTTTCAAAGAGAAAACAGCAATGTTATTCGGCTGTGAAAAAGGTGAATGCGGAATATGCATATGCACTATTCTGAAAGGGATTGAAAATCTTAATGAGAAATCACAGCAGGAAATATCAGTTCTTCATTCCAAGGGAGCATATCCTAATCAGAGACTTGCATGCCAGCTTAAGATAAAATGGGGCGAAGTTGAGATAGAATACTAATTTATAAAGGATAAATTCCCAATTATATTATTCGCGTAAATCACCGCGATGTTTTTACAAAAGGTGAGCGCAATGATAAAATTAGAATTAAATACTAAAAAGAAGGAGATTTGGGTAAGAGAGCCTGCAGATGTGACATCCCTGCAGAACGGATTCTACGGTAATATGAACAGGGGAGAGATACTGCTGAATCCAGAGGAAGCACTCTATATAATGGATATAAGGAACGGCAGATGCTATGATGAGGCGGGCAATACATTCACGTTCAATGATGTTGCATCTGTTTTTCTGAAAGACAGGAAATTGCTTGCACGTTATCTTACCTATAAAGACTGGAGAGACAAAGGATTAATTGCAAGAGATACAGACGAGGCTGAAGGATGTTATGGGAGGACCAGCCTGAGGAAATACAAAGGTGGAAAGCTAAAACTCGACAGGTTTGTTGTTGAAGGGCTTTTCTTTGAAGATGATTTGATAAGTACTCTTGATGATGAGGCTGCGGGAAAAGAGCTTTACGAAAAATACTGGTTGGGTCAGTTCGGAACCTACAAAGCTGCGCACCGCGGGAGAATATCAAAGCTCGATATTTTTGAAACAATCTTTCTTATGAAGCAGAAACTTCTCAGGCTTAAAAATTCAGATATTAAAAAAGTGGAAAAAACCGCGGAGAGCAGGATAAAATATTTTGATGACATGTATTCTGTTTATGAGGACTGGAGACTGAGAGATTATGTAATAAAAACAGGCTTCAAGTTCGGAACTCATTTCAGAATATATTTTCCAGGCGCATCACCTGTAAAAACAGGAGTCGAATGGATGCATTCCAAGCACGTAATCCATGTGTTTTCAAGAAAAAACAAACTGCTCATTTCAGAATGGGCAAGAGCTATCCGTGTAGCGCACAGCGTAAAGAAAACATTCATTCTTGCAATCCCGGGAAAGAAAGGCAAAGTCAAATCAAAGCCGAAAAAACCGAAACTGGATTTTCTTTTGTATCACAGAAAAAAAGACGGAATTGAAACCCCCAAGACAGGCGCACCGAAATATCTCATGTATTCGCTTACAGAAGACGAATATATTGGAGGGGAAGAGCTTGCAAAAGCTTTGGAAGAATGCAAATATTTCGGTCTGGAAATGATGATGGCAATAAGCGACAGGGAAAGTGCTGTTACCTATTACCTGATAAAGGAGATATCACTGCCAGGAAGCGACTATGATTATTACGAGATAGAATGGACACAACCCTGAGCCTGCAAAAAGAAATTTAAAATGTTGTTTTTACTGTTAAGTTTGAGAGGTGTCACTATGAGGTCTGTTTTTGATAAAAGAGGAGGAAAATCATCGGAAAGGGCAAATGCATTTTCTTTGATGAAACCAAAAGGAAACGGCCCACTCGAAGCGGGTGCAAGAGGAAAATATATGCTTCCCCCCACAGTGGATGAAAGAATTGTCCGTAAAGTCAGAGGTCTTGGCTGGGATAAGAAATTTGCCAATAAAATCCTGAAACTTAAAAAAGATCTTTTCAAAGACAACCGCTGTTTTTCAGAAGAAGCAGAGGGGCAGATTTTCAGTGCTAATTTTAATTTGAAAATAGATGGAGTAGATGTTAGTTTAACTGTGAATAATGAATATGCCTATGTGCACATCAAAAAAATGTCTGAAAAAAAGAGAGTCCCGAAAATTGATGAATTATGCAGGATATTCGAGAAACATCTGTCAGGAATAGACTTTAAAAAATCAAGGAAAAAACCAGAATATAGTGATAAACATCTCGTGGTTGTACACGGAAAGCTTCATCATCCTGAGGCAGCTGAACGATACAAAAAGACTGCAGAACCTACAAAACACAGAAAAGATGATGAAAAGAGTGCGAGCATTATAGACTACCACGTCGGTTCTATGGAAGGCTGCTGACCAATATCATTATTATTCTTTCATTACATAAGTCTACTTATGAATATGAAGTCTGTTTTGGTTCTGCTTATGCTTGCCGGAGTGCTCAGTGCAGTTATTGAAGGACCTATCAGAACCTCCGGAGATGCAGGAGAAGCATGGTCAAAGGTCAAGGCCGATGAAATGTGCTCGAATTCTGATGTTGCAGCTGTTTACATCTGTCTTGGAAATACTGTAAGCGTATTATGGAAAGATGAATCCAAGGGAACAACCTTCTATGAACCTGAAGGCAATGTTGTTAACTGTCCCCCGGGTACGCCTGCAGAAATGGGCGCTGAATGTATGCAGCTGATGATGCCCAACTACTGCACTACGAGTGATAATATCTGCGGTGATGTTGCACCTGAAGAATTTCCGGGTGCAGAAACTGAAGGAGAAATTATCTATGACGGAGTCCCTGCAGAAGAGGAAGTTGAAGAAACACCTCCTGCAGAACCTGAAGAGGAACAGCCGCCTGCTCCAAGAGACCAGGGAATCGTTGTAGTCGGGGATACTGCTTCGACCGGACTTCAGCAGGCCGCGCCACCGGCAGAAGATACTCTTGACAGCCTTATACTAATCGTCTTCGGACTTGCGGTTGTTGCACTGATACTGCTTTATTTCGTCTACAAAAGAACGACAAGACGCTGATTACTCTTTTCCTATTGCTTTTCCACGGATAAGAAGATGCTTCAGCTTGTCTTTTTCCTGTTTGCTTATCTTTTTCTTGTCAACCTGCCTGAACCTGTTTGCATAATGGCGGTAAGCCTTGACCGCAGCAGAATACGCATCTCTCATATGCGGGTCGACAATTCCCTTCCCCATTGCTTTTTTCTCTGCAATGGTTATGCTTTTCTGAGGAGTAAATATCTTTGCATTAAAACGAGCTGCAATTTTCTGGATAAAGCTCGGAGGTTTTGAAACATCTGTTGCAATCAGTGAAGGAGTTCCGATATCAGAAATTATTTTCACAATCCTTTCATGGCTTGCTTCCTTCTCAACTCCACTGGTTATTATCTCGCCGTTAAGATTAAGCAGCACGTAGCCGGTTTTTATTCCTGCATCAACCCCTACGATCAGATACAACAAATCACTCCAGTTTCCTGAAAATAAGCTCCTGTTTTGTGCCGACATCAGTATTTGCAGGCACATTCTTGTTTACGACAACGCCTGAATGAATCCAGGAGCCGGAGCCTATCAGCTTTCCCGGCATTGTTACGGAATTAACACCGAATTTCACTCCATCCCCTATGATTGCACCCAATTTTCTCTTCCCTGAATTGACCCAGCCTTTCTCCGTAAGAACGTTTATCACTTTTTCATCAAAACGGTAATTTGCAACCTGTGTTCCTGAGCCGAAATTAACATTGCTTCCTATGACACTGTCTCCGATGTATGCCAGATGTTTTGCATTAACATTGTCAAACAATATGCTTTCCTTGATGCTTGTTGCCCCGCCAACATGGCAGTTCTTTCCTATTGAAACAGCCCCTCGTATATAAGCTCCGGGACCTACAACCGAATTTTCACCGATGTAAACATCTCCTTCGATATAACTGTTGATTATCTTCGCTCCTTTCTCCATAATCACCTTGCCGTTGATTGTTGAATTCTCAATATCTCCTGATTTTGCCTCCATTTTTGAAAGAAGATGTTTGTTTGCATCAAGCAAATGCCATGGATATCCTACATCCTGCCAATAACCTTCAACCTCAACTGCTTTGGCGCCGATGAACAAATCAACTATTTCATATTCCTCTCTTTCTGATTTCTTCAGTTTCTTGATTTCCCCAAAAACACCAGATTCCATGCAGTAAATCGACAAATTCGCAAGCTCTGTCTTCGGATTCTTGGGTTTTTCCTGGAATAAACTCACTTTTCCGTCCGTTATTTCAACAATCCCGTATTCATGCGGATTCTTTACTTTCTTTACTCCTAAGGTAATCATCCCAGTATGCTCCTTAACCACTTCTGCAATATTCCCGTAATCCGTTATTATATCCCCGGCAATTACAACAAAAGTTCCGCTGACTTCTTTTTCAGCAGCAAGAATCGCGGATGCTGTCCCTGTTTCGCTTCCCTGTTCAACAAAAGAAATCTTCATTCCGAGCTCTTCCTCTTTCGGGCTGAAATATTCGATTATTTTCTCTTTTTCATGGCGTATAATTATCACTGCTTCATCTACTCCCGCCTTTTTCAAATCAATCAGAACATGCTCAAGAATGGGCTTTCCTCCAACAGGCAGCATTACTTTTGGGCGTGTATCTGTCAACGGCCTCATTCTCTTGCCGTCACCCGCCGCCATCACAACCGCTTTCATCCGAGAAACCTACCTCTGTTTTCTTATGTGGTTTCTACGCTACTTCCACCTGAGGTAGAACCCACCACATAATATTGCTGAAGGCACATTATTAAAATCTTTTATGATATGTTGAAATCGGGACTGATATTCATGAAGATTATGAGCATCTGGGCACGGGAAATACTGGACTCAAGGGGAAATCCTACAGTGGAAGTGGAAGTCATAGCAGACGGATTCATGGGAAGCGCAGCAGCACCGAGCGGGGCCTCAACAGGAAAGCATGAAGCAGTAGAACTCAGAGACGGAGGGCCTGCCTATCTCGGAAAAGGGGTCCAGAAAGCAGTTGGAAACGTAAACAATATCATAGCACCAGTAATCATAGGAATGGATGTTACAGAGCCTGAAAAGATAGACCTGGCAATGCGCGAGCTTGACGGAACAAAGGATAAAAGCAATCTTGGGGCAAATGCAATGGTTGCAACCTCAATGGCTGTTTACAGGGTTGCCGCTGCAGTACAGAATAAAAACCTGAATGAATATTTCGGGGGAAATGTTCTTCCCAAGGCAATGTTCAACATTGTCAACGGAGGAAAGCATGCAGGGGGAAAGCTTGCAATCCAGGAATTCATGATAATGCCTGATTCGGATATGTTTTCAGACAGATTGAGAATTGCAAGCGAGATATATCATACTCTTGGAGACCAGCTTGCTGAAAGATACGGGCCTTCGGCAAGGAATGTTGGGGATGAAGGCGGCTATGCACCGCAGATTGAAGGAACTCATGACGCGCTTGACGCCATAGTCGATGCTGTTGACAGGGCAGGTTACGGCGACAGATGCGACCTGACAATCGATGCTGCCGCAAGCTCTTTTTACGAGAACGGAAAATATCTTGTTGACGGAAAAAAGATGGGCGAGGCAGAACTCCTTGATTTCTATGTGGACCTTGCAGGCACGTTCAACCTGGTAAGCATAGAAGACCCGTTTTACGAGGAGGATTTTGATTCGTTTGCAGCACTCAAGAAAAAACTACAGTCAAAAGTCCAGATAGTGGGCGACGACCTTCTTGTAACAAACATAGCAAGGATAAGAAAAGCAATTGAGCACGATTCTGTCAATGCACTGCTCCTTAAGGTAAACCAGATAGGAACTGTTTCAGAAGCGCTTGAGGCGGCAGAGCTTTGCAAGAAAAACGATATGAATGTAGTGGTAAGCCATCGTTCAGGAGAGACCGAAGACTGCTTTATAGCAGACCTTGCAGTCGGTATCAATTCAGGACAGATAAAAAGCGGCGCTCCTGCAAGAGGAGAGAGAACGGCAAAATACAACCAGCTTCTCAGGATTGAGGAGAGGATACGGCTTGCAGTGTAAGGCTTTTTAACTTTACATTCATAAGAATTAAGTAAATTTTAGCTGAGAGTGAACTTTCATGGCAGGTAGAAAGCCTAATCCAACAGACGCAAAGACCTATCACCAGATGGGAAACGACTATTACGAGAAAGGCGACTATGACAGGGCTATCGAGAACTACAACATGGCCATTCTGCTGAATCCTGTTTTTTCAGAAGCATATTTCAACCGTGCATTAAGCTATTACCAGCTGAAGAATTTCGACAAATCGGTCTCTGATTATACAAAAGCAATAGAACTTGACCCCCACAACCCGATAATCTACAATAACAGAGGGGACGCCTATTACAGGAAGCAGGATTTCCAGAGTGCGGTCAAGGATTATGACAAGGCGATAAACCTGAACAAAAACTATCTCAAGGCGTTCTATAACAGAGGTCTTTCCTATGCGTCAATAGAGGAATATGAAAAGGCCATAGATGATTTTTCAAAAGTAACAGAACTAAAGCCTGATTTTGCAGAAGCATACCACCTGAGAGGCCTGGCAAGAGAATATGCCGGCGACCTTACAGGGGCGGTTACTGATTATGAAAAGGCGCTTGAGCTGAATCCTGAGCTTACCGAGGCAAAAACGCATCTTGAGGGCGCGAAATCAAAGAAAGAGCAGGAAGGAAAGGGAGAAGGCGGTGAAGGAAAGGCAACCGATATCCAGATGCTCCAGAAGCCGAACATGTCCTTCAAGGATGTTGCAGGAATGAAGAAGATGAAAGAGGAAATTAAGGAAGCCGTCATATATCCGATGATGAATCCTGACCTTGCCAGAAAATACGGGAAACTCGGTGGCGGGGGTATCATGATGTACGGCCCTCCCGGATGCGGGAAATGTATCAGCGGGGACACGCCCGTTATCCTAGCGGACGGCTCACTAGTGAAAATCAGTGAACTTTATTCGCAGGCAAACGGCAAAGAAACCAAAATTAACAAATCAGAAACCATAATAGAAAACCCAGGGTGGGAAGTTCTTTCATTGAATACCAATAATTTGAAGATAGAACATAAAAAAATCGATTATGTTTATAGGCAGCGTTATGAAGGGATTATTTATGAAATAACTACGGACTCAGGAAGAAAAATAGAAGTTACTCCAGAACATCCATTTATCTCAATAAATAATGGTGTAAAGAAAATAAAAGCCGCAGACCTATCCCAGGGCTCTTATATTGCGGTTCCAAGAGAATTGAAAACAAAAACTGTTCATAGAAGCCCGTCTCAACTGGAAAATTTCAGGGAAGTTGAAACCAATGAAGGCCCCATGCTCCAGTTCATTTCACTACGGCATCCAAATACAAGAATGATCAAACCGGCATTCGATATGGATGAAGAGATGGCAGGTTATTTCGGTTGTCTGCTTTCCGAAGGGGCTTCAATACCCGGTACAATGTATTTCTCAAATTCCGATCAATCTTTGGTAAATGAGGTAGCAGATGCCACAACAGATCTCTTTGGCATAACTCCTAGAATAAAACCCGATACTTCTGATGGTGTGTATAGAGTTGAAATAGGTTCAGTTACATTGATGGAATTCTTGGATAAAGTTTATGACTTCAAATTGCGGGGCTCGAGAAATACAAGAGTTCCGGATTCAATCATGCGGGCTAATGATTCTGTTGTCAGTAAGTTTGTTTCTGTTGTTTTCGAATGTGAAGCTTGCGTGCGTAAAGATGTTCCTGAAATAGAGTTTTCAACGGCAAGCCAGGATTTTGCCGATGGCCTAACTTATCTTCTTTTGAGATTCGGCATCACCTCAAGAATCAGGCCTAAAATGATTAAAAAATACGATCATACCTATTGGAGATTGTACATTTCTGGCCATGAGAATCTAAAGAAATTCGAAGAATTAATCGGTTTTGCTTCTAAAAGAAAAAAGAATGCACTTGGAAAATGGACAGGCAGGAATATTGGCGGTTCTACAAATAAGGATATTATTCCAAATATACAGAAACTTCTCAAAAAAGCAAGAGCCTCTGTAGAACAGAATAAAACAGAATTTTATCACTCAAAAAACGGCTATAGATACGAACTTTCTAAGGTCATGAGCCGTGAATATCTATCGAGAATTCTGGATACGAAGTCCACTTCTGAAGAAATTAAGCGTTTACGTAGGCTTGCCGAATCAGAAGTTCTTTGGGATAAAGTAATAAACATCACTACAAGAAAAATCGATAGTTATGTATATGATCTAACAGTCAAAGATAATCATACATTCGTGGCAGGCTTTGGCGGAGTTGTTGTCCATAATACGTTCATAGTAAAAGCTGCCGCAGGAGAATGTAATGCAGGATTCGTAAACGCAAAGCTTTCTGATTTGCTCGACATGTATGTCGGTAATACGGAAAAGAACATCCACAAGGTTTTCGAGCTTGCAAGAAAGAATTCACCCTGTATTCTGTTCTTCGACGAAGTTGATGCTATCGGAGGAAGAAGAGACCAGCAGGAAGGACAGCAGTACATGAGAATGGCGGTTAACCAGATGCTTTATGAAATGGATGGTGTGGAGGCGCACAACGACAATGTTCTTATCATAGCAGCAACCAACGCGCCATGGGATGTTGACCCTGCATTGAGAAGAAGCGGCCGTTTCAGCAAGGCAATCTACGTGCCTGAGCCCGACCCCACGTCAAGAGCCGAGATACTCAAGCTCCATGCCTCAAAAAGGCCCCTCGCCTCATTTATTCCATACAGGCTCCTTGCTATTGCAACAACAAGTTATGCGTCTTCAGACCTGAAGGCAATAGTTGATGAAGCAGCTTCATTCCCGTGGAGGGAGGCATTCTTCGCCATACAGAAAAAGGCCGAGGAGCTCATGAAAAGGGGCATGGATAAGGAAAAGGCCTCAGAACTTGCAAAGAAACAGGTGAAGCAGAGGCCGATAACAACCGGAGATTTCATAAAAGCGGTGATTAAGAAGAAATCATCACTGCCTCCATGGTACGGGCAGGCGAAGAAGCAGATAGGAAAGCAGGAAGAGATAACGATAATAGACGGAAAGGAGCACAAAAAGGTTTCAGACAGCAAGCTTGGTCCTGCGGAGAAGGAATCTTTCAAGGACCTTCTGGATGCGATAAATAAGAAAAACAAATGGTACAGCAAGCTTATAGATGGTACAGTGAAATTCCTGGCAATTCTGATCCTCAGAATCTTAACACTGATAAGAGAAAGAAGATTCGTGTAATCATGGGCACAGCCATAAAAAACGGAAAAATCTTTTACAAAGGCGGATTCTCAGAACTTGACATCATTCTTGAAAACGGAAAAATAAAGGAGATAGGGAAGAATCTGAAATCCGATGAAAAATATGATGCAAAAGGAATGCTTGTTCTTCCCGGTCTTATAGATCCCCATGTCCATTTGAGAGATCCGGGAGCAACCGAAAAAGAGGATTTCCATACAGGAACACAGGCAGCGGTCGCAGGCGGATTTACAACAGTAATGGACATGCCCAACAATCCTGTCCCGACTACAACTGTCCAGAGATTAAGAGAGAAAATGAATTTTGCAAGGAAAAAAGCAATATGCAATGTGCTGTTTCATTTTGGTGCAACCGACAATAATTTCCCGGATATTGTGATGGCAAGACCGCGTTCACTGAAAATCTATCTAGGAAAAACAACCGGAGAATTATATCTAAGAAATCCGACTTCGCTTGCAAAACATTTTGAAAATTATGACGGACATTTTGTTTTCCATGCGGATTCAAGCAGCGGAACTGAAGAGCAGCAGATTGATGAAACCTGCAAAAACATAGAGGAAATCGGAAGGCTGTCCGAAAGATACCAGAGAAAATCCCATATTGCCCATGCATCGGCAGGAAAAGTGATAGAACTTTCAAAATCTCTCGGATTAACAGTTGAAGCTGCTCCCCATTATCTTTTCCTTAATGACAAAGATGCAAAAAAACTTGGTTATCTTGGAACAGTTTATCCCAATCTCCGCTCAGAAAAAATAAGGAAAACACTCTGGCAGAAACTGAAAAAAGCGGACTGCATTGCCACAGACCATGCTCCGCATACGCTTGAGGACAAGAAAGAAGGCGCGCATGGTTTCCCGGGCCTTGAAACCTCTCTTGCGTTGATGCTCTCGGCTTATCATTCAAAAAAACTGAAATTGGAATGGATTATCGAAAGAATGAGTGAAAAGCCTGCGGATATATTCGGTCTTGCTGGTGTAGGAAGAATTGCCGAAGGTTATTCAGGGGATATCACTGTTCTGGACCTGAAAAAAGAATGGAAAGTCAAAGGAAATGAACTTTATACGAAATGCAAATGGTCTTCCTTTGAGGGCAAAAAACTGAAAGGAAAAGCAAAGTCTGTCTTCTACAAAGAAAAACTTATTTTTGATGATTTTGAATGTCAATAGATTTATAAAATGTTTCAATTAACATATTTTAGTGGATTTCATGGGAAGAGGAAAATGTTTGTTATGCACCGTTATCGCTGCTGTTTCTCTGAGCACATGCACTCACAAAAAACCTAAACCTCCAGAGAAGGCACCAATAGTAGAAACTATTAAGAAAGACCTTACTGCAAAATGGAAAAACGGAACCTGTACTCTTGATTCAAGGACAATGGAACTGACATACACAGGCGAAAAAGGATCAAGAACAATGAAACTTGATACCGAAATGTTAACTGACATAGATTTCAAGCCGAAAGAAATGATGTGTTCTTCTGATTATACGATTATTCTCGGAGAAGAGCATGCCATTATAGCAATAGGCGGAGACAAGGTTATAGGCGATTTTCATATGCTCGGTTCCATCGATGGTGAATTCAGTGTATCAAACTCATATTATATCGGAATAAACAAAATAAAACAGGAAAATATAGAGTCGGTGTTTGTTGCTGATTCAACCCTTGTATTCGTAACAGGGAAGCATGTGTGGGAAATAGACCTTGTCAATCCGCAAAACGTTTATAAAACTAAAAGAACAGATTCAAGTACAACAGATGTTTGAGGTGTTATTATGCCAAATGGACAAGTACAAAAGAAAGAGGAAGCGGCCCCCTCAGAAGTCCCCAAATTTATTCCAAAGCCGGGTAAGAAAATTATTGAAGAGAAGTACGACCTTACGGTTAATGCTTATATGAAAAACATAGATGCACGTCTGAAAAAAGATGTTGCAAGCCTGAACAAAAAAACAGCCCCGGCAGTAAAAAAAGGAGATACGGATGCTTTCTGGGCAGCAGTTGAAGAATGGCTTGAAGATGATAAGAATGCAGATTCACCTCTGCAGTACGTTTATCTTAAAGATGAATATTTTGATTTGAAAACAGGAAAACTCAAACCCGATGCAGTCAAGAACGGGATTAAAGATGAGCTTCTGGGTCCGGTAGTAAAAAAAGTAAAGGGTAAAGAAGTGAGAAAAGCATCAGATTTCAAAAAAATGTTCGTAGATGCAGTCGATAAATCAGGAGAAAAAACGAAATTCGCTTCCGGAGATACGGCCTATAAGGACGAATCCCTTAATGTGGAGGACGGCCCCCTGTATATAAGTTTCGCATTATTCTTTGCAGAACACACAGCAGTGGACCATGATGTGAAAAAACTTGCAAAAAATGAACTTCCGGTTGTAATTACATACGATAAAGATAAGGAAAAAATAAATTTCAGTTTTCCTGAATCATTCAGACTAAAAGAAGAAATGCTGAAAGGAGGCTGAACTCCTATTTCAGTGCACTCAGTACTTTCAGCAGCTGAGGTCTTCCCACAAGCACTTTTGCAACAGGACCTGCGAATTTTCCTGCCATCACATTGTTCAGGTCTTCCTGTGTAATCGTATTGAAAATATGGTTGAAATCATCATCCGTAACTTTCTCAAGAACATGCCTTAATTTCAGTCTTTTGGCAACTTTCTTTCCTGCAGTATCCTTCCAGGTATTTTCGTATTCCATCAGAGATTCCTTCGTATATCCCTTTTCCTTTGCCTTTAACGCGGTATTGGCAGCAAGAACACCCGCCTCCATTGCAAGCGCTATTCCCCCTCCATGAATAGGGTCTACCTGCTTTGCAGCGGTTCCTACAACAAGAAAATTATCCTTCACGAATTCGTTCAAAGGAGCGCCGACACTGATAACCCCGCCGAAATCATCAAGCGTACTTGAATCCTTCAGCTGTTCATGATTTGCTATAAACCTATCCATAAGCGTTTTGGGGTCAGCACCGGGCATTCCGTTCTTGTCCCCGTTGGTCAGATTCCCTCCTATTCCAATTCCCACATTCGCTCTTTTATCCGCCTTCGGGAAAATCCAGACATAACCCCTTGGAGCAATCTCGTTTCCGAAATAAAGCTCAATCAGATTCTCATGGTCATAAGGCTTCATTTCATACTGGTAGCAGGTATCAACATCGTAAAGTCTGTGAACAGTATCAAATCCTGCCTTTTTCGCGATATGGGCCTCCATACCTTCAGCAGAAACAACAAGCGGAGCTCTTATCTCATGCTCATCCTTTCCCCACTGCGCTACTTTCACTCCAGCAATCTTTCCATCCTCTTTAATCAAATCAAGCGCCCGGGTATAAGTCCTTACTTCAGCTCCTTTATCAATTGCAAGCTCGCACAGCCATTTATCAAATATCTTTCTTTCAAGCACCCACCCGGTGGTTACATTCTCTTCCTTCCATACAATCGATTTTCCATTAGGGCCTATTACTTTTGCCCCGTAAATATCTGTTGAAATCGCCTGTTTTGGAATATCTATGTCCTGTGAAACTATCTCCCTTGAACCTAATCCTTCCCCGCATCTTACAGGCACTCCTATCTCCTTTCTTTTGTCAATAACAAGAACATCCTTTCCATTGGATGCAGCCACTCTTGCAAAGGTGGAACCCGCAGGTCCTCCCCCTATGACGATAATATCATAATCAGATTTCATTTTTTCTCCCCCATCTCAAGCTTAATCACTGCTGCCGGGCATACCTTGACGCATGTTCCGCATTTTATGCATTTTTCAGGATAATACTTGATTCTGTTTCCGACCAACTCAAGCGCTCCTGTAGGGCATACGGATGCGCATCCAGCACACAATATGCATCCTTCATGTCTTATCTTAATCATATATCCACCTTAGAGAATTTTCAGTATTGCCGCAGCGATATCTTCCGTTGCTTCAGGATGAGCTGCAGTTACCACATTTCCATCAGTAACTATTTCCTCTTGAGCATACTTTGCCCCCGAATCTTTTAAAAATTTAATAGATTTCTCAGAAAAAGCCACCGCAGCCCTTTTTCCGTTAAGAACACCGGCAAATGCAAGAAGAACAGGCCCCTTGTTTATCCCTGCCGCCCCCTTTTTCTCAAAAACGCATTTTCTTATTGTTCTTATGATCTCCGGCCTTGCCACTTCCTTCATCTCTTCCCCTATGATTACCGCAAAATCAAAATAATCAGGATTCGTCTCATAAAGTGCTATGTCGGGCATTATCTCTTCCCCTTCTCTGCTCGTCTCAAGACCCCGTGTTTTTCCGACAAATTTTACAGTATGGCCTCTGTTTTCCAATAGTCTTCCCAATGCAGCTTCCTTGCTTGTAAAGCCTCCTCCCGGAACAATAAGAATACGCGCCAAAGTCATCACCACTAGTACTTTGACGCTAAAGAAATAAAAAATTAGGCATTAGTTTTAGCCCTTGAGTTTTGGTACTTTCTTCAGCTTTTTCTGCACCATAAAGTCGGATTCGCCCTTGACTTTCTCTCCGGCTTTTACCGTTACGAGTTCCTTGGGTTTTTTGACTTCTTTATAGGTGCCTTTTCCTGTTACCTCGTAGATTACTACTTTTCCGGTGGCAACAACATCTTTGCAGCCTTCCTGCCATGCTTTCAGTTTTGCGTTGTAGCCTGCTTCTCCCTTTTTGGGTGCTTTCGGTACGGTCGCAAAAGGAACCTGTCCCATCAAAGGAACAACAGCGAGGTATTTCTTTCCTCCAGCTACAAACTCAACTCTTTTCCCCTTCGCCAGTTTTGCCTCTTTTTCAGCAAATGCTTCTGCCATATTTATCACATAGCTATTTCTCGGGAGTAATTTTTAATTATATCCCCCAGCGATGGGTTTTTAATAGCTTCTCATTAATATACCATCTACCACAGTAGAGGAGGGGAAAAACATCAGCAGAAAATGTCTTGCATACCTAGGGGTTCTAACGTTGCTCGCATGCGCAACACCAAAGAAGATTGATACTCCTAAAAAAATCCATTGGGATAAAGTCAAAGAAAATAAAGGCCTTGTTGAATATAATTACAAAAGCATACTCACGGCAAAAACCAAAAAAGGGATCTGTACATTTGATGCTGATTCCGGCGAAGTGAAATATGGAAAAGACGCAGATAATTCTCTTTTCATACCAACATTTGATATCGTAGGGGTGCCTGTCTCATTGCATTGTTCTGATAAAAAAACCATTGTGGTCACCGCATACAACATTATAGTCGCTAATAAGGGAATGAACGGCTCTGAAAATAGCGAATATGCAGATTCTCTTGGAGAAGATGCATTGGATATCACAGTATTTTTTACCCGTCCTGATTCAGAAAAATTATATCCTGAAAATATAACCTCAGTTGTTTCAGATAATATTCTTTTTGTCCTTGTTAAAAATCCAGACAAGACTTATGATATGAGGGTTGTAGACCTTCTGGAACTGGAAGACAGGACATTTGAACTCGGAACATTCTCAGATGGAGCGGTAATGAAAAAATACAATGACATGCTGTTTATTGCAGGCGAGGCAAAGAAAGGCGAAGCGCATCTTATCGTAGCAAGAATGGGCGACAACGGCCTTGAAGGAAAAGTATTTACTGCCAAAAAAGACATGGAAGGCGAAATCTTATTTGAAGAACAGGAAAACGGCCTTATACTTCATATAGGCAAGAGAAAAACAAAAATAGAATTCAGCCAGCTGGAAAAGGAAATAAAAAATGAAAAGACGGCATGCTTCGAAAATGAAAATAATTTTGATTGTATTACCATCAAAGGATAATCTTCTTGTATTTCTCAAGCAATTCCTTTGCCTTTTTTTCTGTTTTTGCTTCTGCAAATATTCTTACATAATCCTCTGTTCCTGAAGCCCTTATTATAACCCAGCCATCATCAAAATTTATCCTCACGCCGTCAATATCAATGAAATTTAGTTTGTTCTCTTCAGCATATTTCCCGATTTTCTCGACTATTTCCTTTTTCTTCCTTGCATCTGCCGGGATTTTCTCCTTGACGTTGACATACAATGGTATCTCCTTCAGCCATTCACTGAGTTTTTTCTCCGAAAGCGCTTCAACTATCTTTGCAATACTGCTGAATCCGTCCTTTGCAAGTGAAATTTCAGGAATTATTATACCCCCGACTTCTTCACCGCCTATTGCAGCACCGCCCTTTGCCATCTCCTCGCTGAGGTAAGGTGCTCCTATCTTTGTATAGCGCACTTTAACCCCGAATTTCTTTGCAATATCCTCAATCGCCCTGCTGGTTGCAACAGTTGTGACAATATCCCCTTTCTTTTCCTTAAGTTTCAGCAGTGCGCATAATGCAAAAACCCTGTCGCCTATTACATATTTCCCTTTTTCATCTACAAGGACAACCCTGTCGCAGTCCCCGTCCCATGCAATTCCCATATCTGCTTTCTCTTCCGGAACTTTGTCAAGAAGTTCGGTAATATTAGCCTCGGTAGGTTCAGAAGGCCTGCCGGGAAAAGTTCCGTCTATTTTTTCATTCATAAGAACAACTTCACAGCCAAGCTCCCTGAAAAGCACAGGCGCAATTATCGGGGCAGTTCCGTTTCCGCAGTCAAGAATAAGTTTTTTCTTTTCCGTAACATTGACTGTTTTCTTTACAGCATCAAGATATTCTTTTATGAAATCGCCGCATTTGCAGAACTTTCCGGTCTTATCCCATTCAGCATTTTTGGTTTTTCCCATTAATTTCTCTATCTCTCCCCCTCTTTCCCTTGAAACAGATATGCAATTCCCGTCAATAACCTTTATTCCATTGTATTCAGGAGGATTATGCGATGCTGTGATGATTATTGCAGCATCAGCCTTCTCTTTCTTAATCAGGAATTCAGCAACAGGCGAAGGGGCTGTTCCTATGTCAACCACTTCGCATCCAACACCCATTAATCCAGCCACGACAGCATTTCTAAGAGTTTCTCCGGTAACCCTTCCGTCTCTCGCAACGATTATTTTTCCTCTTTTGAAATATTCTCCTATGGCTTTGGCTAGACTAAGTGCAAGTTCGGGATTTACTTTATCAAATTTTCCCCTTACTCCGTTTGTGCCGAAATATTTGCTCATTGAAAAATCTCCATTTTCAATAATTGACCGATTTGTCTGGTCAATCCCATTTGAATCCTTCATGTATTTGTTTTTCATATTTAAAAATTCTTTCTTTGAAATCAGATTTATGGAAATTCACGTTCTAAGGCTCGGCCACAGGCTTCCGAGAGATGAAAGAATCACAACACATGTAGCATTGGTTTCACGTGCGTTCGGAGCAAAAGAAATAACCTATTCAGGACAGCATGATTCGAGTCTTGAATCCAGTGTTTCCAGCATCGTGAACAACTGGGGAGGAAAATTCCCGATTTCCTACAATAAAAATTTCATCAGTGTAATAAAGAACTACAAAAAGAAAGGATTTACCGTTCTTCATCTGACGATGTACGGTATTCCTCTACCGGAAATCGAAACAAAAATCAAGACAAACAAAAAAGCGAGCGGAAATGTTTTGGTTGTTGTGGGTGCGGAACGAGTGCCAAAAGAAGTTTACGAACTGGCTGATTTCAACATTGCAGTAACGAATCAGCCCCACAGCGAAGTAGCCGCATTGGCAGTAACTCTGGACAGATTGCAGAAAGGAAAAGAGCTTGAAAGAAGTTTTGACAAAAATTTCAAGGGAAAAATAAAAGTAAAACCAAATGAAAAAGGAAAGACAGTGAAAAAATCCTAAATAATCTTGTACTGGACTTTTCCACGGAGCATTACTAGACGCACAACTATGTATGCCCAAGATAACAGGCTGAACGGCACTACCAGCGCCTCACGCACTACTCCAATTTCATAACCAAGAGCCAGCTGATGGTAAACTAATATTATGAAAACCAGGGCAAATAACAGTCCTCCGTAGAATTCCTTTTCATTATCCGTCTGACGACCTATGGCTGCAATTCCCAATCCGAGTAAATAATTCGCTATAAAAATCCCAAAAAGCGATACAGAATGTTTTTTTATTTCAGATTTTTTCTTGGAAACCATAAAACAATAGTGGGGACTAATTTTATATAGCCTTCGAATCTAAGTAATCGCCATGGCAGACAACAAGGTAACAATGCCGATGACCTCAGCAGGCATTATCGGTTTTTCGCCGGATACAAAACTGAGCGGAATCGAGATAGATCCGAAGACATTAGTGATAGTAGTCTTTGCTTTAGTTGTTGTAGTAAAAGTAGCAGGATTCTTCGTCAGATAGATTCCAGGACTGATTTTCTAATTTCTTCTCCTTTGGATTTTCTTGTTTCCTCATCAGCCAATACGAGCACCCTTCTCCTTTCCTCCTCTGCTTTCTGGAGAGAGCTTACAAGGGACGAAAGTTCGGTGAGCGGTTTAAGCCCCTCATCGGTTTTTACCTTCAGTTCAACCGTTTTTGAAAACTGGGTAGGGTAGTCAATCATTATGTCACAGTCGAATTTCTCCGAAAGCTCTTTCTCAAGTTTTTTCGCGGTTTCCCTGCTTATTTTTTTCTTGGGCACCGGCATTATTTCCTTGTAGAGTTTTCTCTTGAGAATTCCTTCCGCATATTTTTTTGCTGATGAAGACCGGCTCATTCTCCAGTATGCAACTTCATCACCCATGTAAATGAATTCTTCCGGTTTTATTGTTTTATCCTCTATCGATTCCTTGATTGCACGGTGAAGCATTGCAGTTGCTATCCTCACTGTTTTATGAAGATAAACCGCAGAGAACATCATGAATCTTGCAACAAGAAGAGACTCTGCCGCCTCCAGTCCGCCTTCAGTAACGCAAAGTTCATCATTTTCAACAGCAAGAGTGTGTACTATTCTGTCTATGTCTATTACTCCATAAGCAACTCCGGTATTAAGCGCATCCCTTTTCAGATAATCCATCCTGTCAGAACCGATATCAGCTTCTATGATATTTCCTGCAGGACCTTCACTTATTCCGGCGATCTCCTTGGCAGAATAATTCTCATTCAGAATATCAGCTATTTCCCCTTTCTGAATCATTTCTTTTCCAAGTTTTTCATGGTCTCCTATATATTCCCTGAGAATATCCTCGCCCTCATGGGAAAATGCAACATGCCCGATATCATGAAGCAGTCCGAACATTTTCACTTTTTTCTTTTCATCTTCCTCAAGCCCGAGCTTATCCGCTATCATTGAAGTCAGGTAAGCAGTGCCCAGGGAATGTTCGAATCGGGTATGATTAGCCCCTGGATAAACAAGATTGGTTACAGACATCTGGGTTATTCTTCTCAGCCTCTGGAATTCAGAAGTATCCATTATTTTTTCTTCGGTTTCATCGAATTCTGTTGTTCCATAAACCTCGTCCTTGACTATTACCATTCAAATCGCCGCATAAACGCCCTTTCTTTTCTCAATTACATCCCCTGCCTCAGCAAGAAGATGGAGAACAGCCCTTACAGCATCCGGCTCAACCTTCAGGTTTCCTGCGATTTCATCAATGCTTCGTTCAGTCTCAAGCTGTTTCAGGATAAAGGGCGACATCTTTGAAACATAATCCATTCTTGCGATATAAAACCTGCCGTCAAATCCTTTCAGACCCTTTATCTTCCCTGATTTTATTGCGCTTTTATTCTTTTCTATTATATCCTTCAGGTCTTTCGAAGTTCCTACAGCATAGCCCTTTTTGTCAAGCAGCTCCGCAGGAGTTCCTGCCATGTCCGCAGCTGCAGCCGGAGGTTTTGCAATCTCCTTAACAGTCTGCTTCACTGTTTTCTTTCCGTAAAGGGTGGAATATATCTTGTCATTGATGTTGTAGACCCCGTCCGGATACTTCCTTCCCTTGAAAACGTTGATGAATTTCTTTTCCTCAAGCTCCTTCAGCACATTCTTCTCCGGGACCGTGAGCACTTTGTTTACGTTTTCAGGAGTCCTGTTCTGGAATTTGATTGAAAGAAGGCGCTTCAGAACCTGTTTTTCAGCTTCGGTAGGAATCTGGAACTGCTCTTTTTTTCCAAGAGGAACACTGAGAAGATAATAGCCGTCTTTGAGCCTGAATAATTCTGCATCTTCAAGCCCGGAAAATTCGTCCGGAAGCTGGATATAGCTCTTTCCGTCTTTTTTGATAATTTTCATCCTCAACCCACCAGAATAATTCCACATCTGCTTTTTATAATTGTATTGCTACCCGATAAACAGATTCTTTTTTGTGATATCACAGACGTCTTCGGGTTTCTGCCCCAGTCTTATGAGGGTAGTGTGCCCCCTTACTCCTTTACTGCTGGGTGTGGTTGTAACAAGCCCGAGCATCTCCAGGTCATTCAGATATTCTTTGTACCAGCGCAGACTCCTTGCTTTCTTCTTCAGCTTGCCGCAGGTTTTTTCATATTCCTCGTAAGCCTCGCCTGAAAACAGAAAGCCGTCTTCGGTTTCAACCCCTTCCATAAGTCTTGAATACCTGCTTCCGTTCATAGAAAGAGATGCAATCGCGTAAAGCACAATCTGGTGCATTTCCGGAAGCGTATTTATCGTTTCTGCAGTCAGATCAATTTCAACTTTCTGCCTTGCAGCATCAACATCCTCGTCATCCACTTTTTTCTTTCCTTTCTGCTCAGCCGCCTCACCTGCTTTCATCAGTAATTTAAGCGCATATCTTGCATCCCCGCTTTCCCTTGCCGTTATTGCTGCCGCAAGATTTATTGCGGACGGTTCAACCGAATTCTCCTTGAAGCCGTCATGGATTCTCTGCGAAAGTATCTTCTGCAGTTGTTCTGAGGTATAAGGCGGAAATATCAGTTCGGTTTCATAAAGGCTGCTCCTGCTTCTCGGGTCCAGAGCATCCTTGAAGGAAAGCTTGTTTGAGATTCCTATGATGCTTACTCCTCCGGAAACCGCCTCATCATTTGCCCGCGTTAGGGTGTAAACAAGTTCATCTAGGTCTTTTATCATGTCAATTTCATCAAGCACTATAATCAGCTGATGCCCCTTTCCGATTATCTCTATGAGTTTTTCATACAGATACGGAAGACCGAATCCTGCCTTCTCCAGTTCAGGCACATAATCCTTGAGAACTTTCTGGAATATTCTGTATCTTGAATTGTAAATCCTGCAGTTCAGGTAGTGCATTTTCGAATCAGATTTCATGTTGCTAAATTCTTCCATGACCTTCCTGACAGTGCATGTTTTTCCTGTGCCTGTTTTGCCGTATATTATTAGATTTTTCGGCTTCTGGCTCTTCAGTGCAGAAGAGACCGTTTCCATCACCTCGTTCATCTGCTCTTCCCTGAACGGAAGGGTTTTTGGTATGTAATGAGGTGAAAGAACTGAGGGATTTCTGAATATAGTGTGTTTTGATAGTATTTCGTCAAAAGAAGCCATGATAACCAATTGTAGGTAAATATTTATAACGTGTTCCGTCCAAGTCTTCACCATTACTAATGTTTGAGAGGTGAAATAAAATGAACGAAGCGGGTAAAGTAATTATTCTGCTAAGTCTGATATTATTTGCAGGATGTATTGGAGCTCCTACAGAGGGCTATGTCACTGAAGGCGAATCAACGCCTATCGAAGGGGAAACGCCCCCAACTCAACCAGAAGAAGTTGAGACAGAAGAGCCCGGATGTGAGGCTTCCTACGAATTCTCAGAGCTTCCGGCTACCGGAACAATCGGACAGGCAACCCAGTTCAGCGTAACTGCAACCTGTGCGATGGGCAAAATAATTGCACTTAACATCGATGCCAAGCAGGAAACCGGCGGAATGATCTCATCTAATGATCCGGTTACCTTTAACTTTGTCCTGATGCCTGAAGTTGAGGGAACAAAGCAGCTTTCGGTATGGAGCGACTATGATGCGGTTTACAATGAAGCATGGGAAGTCCTTCCGATCGGCAGCACGGACATTTCTGGAAACAAAAACGATGCGGCTTCTGTAAAGGAGTGGATTGCAACCTCATTTGAAATTGAGGATGAACTGGCCATCAGAAGCGTAGGTGCATACATGAAAAGACTTTATTCACAGACCATGCAGAACAGCAAGGTGGTTGTGGATATAAGACCTGATGACGGCGGAAAACCCGGAGACAGTTATATGGCGCTTGTGGAGTTGCCCATAACTGATACGACCATGACAGAAAACTGGATTTACTTCAACTTCATGGAAGAAGTTGAGCTTGATGCAGGAAAATACTGGGTGGTCTTCAGGGTAACGCAGGAAACACAGGACCAGATTGTAAGCGATGTTGTGAATGTCCACTATACCTTTGGCGGGGATACAACTGTTCCAGGAAACGACTATACGAGAAAAATGACTCTCGAATGGGACAATACCCAGAGGAGATTCGTTGCCACAGACTGGCAGGAACTTTCTTATGACAGGACCTATTCAGTTATTGTCAGTGCAGAAGAGCACTGATTTTCTTTTTTTATTTTTTCAAAAGCTTTTTATTCTTTAAACAAAAACATTTCATATGGCTGAGCTTCTATCTTTCTTGATATTGATAACTGCCGGATTGTTTTTGTCAGAATTGCTCAGAAGATTCCATCTGCCGTATGTTGTCGCACTTATCCTTGTTGGAATAATAATAGGTCCCTACGGAATTGACCTGTTTGAAGCCAGTCCTGTAATAGAGTTCTTGGGAACCATAGGACTAATCTTCCTTATGTTCATGGCAGGTCTGGAAGTGAGAATTTCAAAACTCGAAAAACTGAAGGGAGGCGTAATGAAAATCTCGCTGTTGAACGCAATTATTCCATTTGCAGTAGGTGCGCTGATTGCATTTTATTTCGGTTATACTGCAATAGCATCGGTCCTGCTGGGCATAATCTTCATCTCGTCATCCGTGGCAATAATTGTTCCTACGCTGGAGGCAAACGGACTGCTTAATTCAAAACTCGGAAGAACAATAATCACGGCCACTGTTTTTGAAGATGTTTTCAGCCTGCTCCTTCTTTCGGTTGTTCTCCAGTCGATAAATCCGACAACACCGCTTCCGCTTCCGGTATTCTATCTGTTTGTTTTTGCAGCTCTTATGGCGCTCAGGATTCTTATTCCAAAAGCAAAGGAGATTTTCTTTTCAGGCCTTAAAAAACAGGAGCACATATTCGAGCAGGAAGTAAGATTTATTTTCGTTGTTCTTATAGGAACGGTCGTTTTATTCGAACTGTTGGGAATGCATTCAATCATAGCAGGATTTTTTACAGGCCTTGTTCTTTCCGATTCGATAAAAAGCGGAGTATTAAAGGAGAAACTTCATGCGATAAGCTATGGATTGTTTATTCCTGTATTTTTCATAATCATAGGCTCTGAAACCGACATAGGCGTTTTTGCAGATACTGGAGGTGCACTGCTTCTTACAATTGCAGTTATTGTCGGTTCTATGGGCTCTAAATTCATAAGCGGATGGGTGGCAGGAAAAATGAGCGGTTTCAGTTCATGCCAGAGCTCGCTTATAGGAGCCTCAACCATCCCCCAGTTAAGTACAACCCTTGCAGTCGCTTTCGTAAGCTATGAATTCGGACTGATTGACCACAGGCTTATTACTGCGATGGTTGTCCTCAGTATAGTTACTACTTTTGCAGGTCCTCTGCTGACCGCCAGAATCTGTCCCAAATGCAAAAAATAGAACGCCGAGGGAGTTGAGCGAACTTTGTTCACTGCCTCTCTCTTACTAATGCAAAAAATAGAACGCCGAGGGAGAGATTTGAACTCTCGAACGCTTACGCGCAATGGATTTTCACAATCCCGAGACAATCCCAGGACCTTTGATGAAACTTTGCCATCCGAACAACAGCGACAAAGTTTCTAGCAATCCATCGCCCTACCGGACTAGGCGACCTCGGCATGAACGCCAGTGAATGACGAGGGACTTGAAACCGGAGTTTCAAGCAGACCTCGGCGAGTGAAACGAGCTGAGGGATTTGGCAAGAAGCCAAAACGACCTCGGCACGAGAAACCTACTTATGCTTCTCTTAGGTGGTTTCTACGCTACTTCCACCTGAGGATAACTAATCAAATAGGGACTAAGAAATAAAAAGAGTATACTATGCAACCGTTCCCCAGGCGCAAAGTCTCCATCTCTGGCCGACCCTTCTGCTCAGGGCGACATGCATATCATTATACACCACAGTCGGCCTTTTCAATCTTATTGTTGCCTTTCCTTTTGCGAGTTTGGTTATCATACCAACCCCGGTATAAGTATGAATATTGACAACTACTGGTTCATTTTCCCTCAACGGCTGTATTTCCATATCCGGCCTTTTGAGAATATTGTATTTTACTGTTATCTCCTTTGTTGCCTTTGGAACTTCACCGGCTTTGCCTATGATGGAACCGACAAGTCCGTCTGATTTTGTTATTGCAGGATCCATTGTTGTTCCGACAGCTATAAGCCCCCCCGGTCCTGCTTCCTTGAGCACGTCTTTCTCCTCCATCAGGCCCGTCACTTTGGAAACTATCGGTTCAGGCACTGCACCCTCTTTCTTCTCAATGCCGGGAGATATTTCTATCTCATCCCCTATCTTCAGTGCTCCGCGCACTATAGAACCGCCGATAACCCCGCCGTTAAGCTTGCTTATTTCAGAACCTGGTTTGTTGATGTCAAATGAACGTGAAACATACATCCTCAGCTGCGCCTTCTTGTCATATTCGGGAACAGGTATATTCTCCACTATCGCTTTTGCAAGAACATCCAGGTTAACCTTATTGTTTGCGGAAATAGGAATAATCGGTGCATTCTCAGCAACCGTGCCTTTCAGAAACTCCTTTATCTGTTTATAGTTTTCCATTGCCTTTTCTTTTGAAACCAGGTCCACTTTTGTCTGGGCCACTATTACATTCCTTATATTAGTAGTATTCAGGACGAGCATATGTTCAAGCGTCTGGGGCTGCGGACATTCCTCGTTTGCCGCTATAAGGAATATTGCTCCGTTCAGTATGCTTGCAGCAGATATCACAGTGGTCATCAGGGTTTCATGGCCCGGAGCATCAACCAGCGAAATCTTTCTTTTAATTTCAGCCTTTCCTCCGCATCCAGGACATTTTTTCTCGATTGTTATCTTATCGCACTTAGGACAATAGTAGATGTAAGTATCAGCATAACCAAGACGTATTGAGATTCCCCTCTTTATCTCCTCGCTGTGGGTGTCGGTCCATTTTCCGGTAAGCGCGGCAGTCAGGGTCGTCTTCCCATGGTCTACATGCCCCAATAATCCTACATTTAATTCAGCCTGCAATGCGCTTCACCTACTTCTTCTCCTCAGCCTTCTCTTCCTTCTTGAACAGGGAATCCAGCGGATTAGGTCCTTCTTTCACGACCTTCGCATTAATCTGTATTATATCAGCAGAAAACGTATCCCCGCGGACAATCTTCCTTCTCCTCTGCCCTTTCTCCTTTGCATTGAAGCCGGTTCCTTTGGTGAGCAGTGACTTCATCTTCCTCGTACCGGCTATATCGTCTCTCATCGGAAAACCGCTGTCATCGCTTCCTCCGGTAAGTTCAAGCTCATATCCTGCCGCTCCAATCGTTCCGCCGTCTATTTTGTCGCCTATTCTCTTTCCGATGAATTCTGCCTGCTTTTCCTTAGCTATTTCGACTTTGTAACTTTTTCCGCTCTTCGGCTCAGAAATATTTATCTGCATAATTCTCACCACTACTAACAAGATTGTGGAGTTGATAATGATTAGGAACAATTAAAAAAGAAATAGAAAAAAGAAAAAAGAAAAAAAAGAACGATTTTATGCGTTCTTGAGTCTTGCTCTGTATACGTATCCGTCCTTTCCGACGTAATACATAAAGCCGGATTCTTTCCTGATTTTCTCGTTTCCTACTTTCTTTTTCCTTCCTCTCTTGTTGTGCTTCATAGGAGCTGCCCAGACGAATCCGTCCTTTCCTACATAATAGAGATATCCATCCTCCCTAACAATCTTTTCAGTTCCGATTCTTTGTCCCATATTTTTCACCTATCAATTTTTTTGCCACGACGAACGCGACCATCTTATTACCGAGAGAGAATTTATAATACTATCGAGAGAGCCCACGTCGTAGGACAATTGCCGTTTTTCCTAAAAATACCGAAAGATTTATAAACCTGTTCATCTCCTAATAACAAACCAATATTTATAAAATTTCCTATTAGTTATCGAGGTGGGGAGGTAAAAAAATGGGGACGCAAGTAAAGAAATGTTCGGAATGTAAAAGCAAAAGACTCATACGTGATTATGAGAAGGGAGAAATAATCTGCGCAGACTGCGGTCTTATCATAGCAGAGAATATCCATGACCAGGGTCCTGAATGGAGAGCATTCGATGCCGAGCAGAAAGAGAAAAAGGCACGTGGTGGAGCTCCAATCAAATATATGAGGCCCAACAAAGGTCTTGTAACCGAAATAGACCAGTATAACAGAGATATCAGGGGAGGAAAGATTTCCCCGAAAAAGCAGGCACAGCTCTACAGGATGAGGAAATGGCACAAGAGAGCCTCTGTTTCTACTTCAATGGAAAGAAACCTTATTATTGCACTTACTGAGCTCGATAGAGTTGCATCTTCGCTTGGTCTTCCTGAAAACATCAAGGAAAGCGCCGCACTTCTTTACAGAAAGGCGGTAAGGGAAGAGCTTATCAGAGGAAGACTTATCGAAAGCGTTGTTGCTGCTGTTATCTATGCAATATGCAGGATACAGGGAATACCGAGAACCCTCGACGAGATTTCAAAAGCATCAGGAATCGAGAAAAAGGAAATCGGACGGGCATACAGATTCCTCAAGGCAGAACTTCAAATAAATGTTCCTCTTACAGACCCGTCGCAGTATGTTCCGAAATTCGCTGCGGCACTGAAGCTGGGCGGAGAGGTCCAGGAGGATGCAATCAAGCTTATCAGGAAGGCGCTTAGGAGAGGCCTCATATCGGGAAGAGGGCCTACGGGTGTTGCTGCTGCGGCTTTGTATATAGCTTCCGCAATGCATGGTGCAAAGAAAACCCAGAAGGAAGTTGCTGATGTTGCCGGAGTAACCGAAGTTACCATAAGAAACAGGTACAGGGAACTCAAGAAAGAACTCGGCCTCAAAATAAACCTTTAGTCTTCCGGTGTTCTGATGGAAAAAGCCGACATTCTTCCGTGGACAGAGAAGTACAGACCAAGGAAACTCAGCGAAGTTACCGGACAGCATGAAAACATCAAGTCATTGAAAGCATTCGTTAAAGCGGGTAATATGCCCAATCTTCTTTTTGCGGGGCCGCCCGGAGTCGGAAAGACAACATGCGCACTGGCACTTGCAGAAGAGCTTTTCGGAGAAAACGTTGCAGGGAATTTTCTGGAATTGAATGCAAGCGATGAAAGAGGAATCGATGTTGTAAGAGGAAGAATAAAGGATTTTGCAAGAACCGTTTCGCTGAGAGAAGCGCCTTTCAAGCTTATTTTCCTTGATGAGAGCGATGCGCTTACATCTGATGCGCAGCAGGCATTGAGAAGGACAATGGAAACCTATTCTTCGGCTACGAGATTCATATTGAGCTGCAATTATTCCTCAAAGATAATAGAGCCTATCCAGAGCAGGTGCGCAATCTACAGATTCCTCCAGCTTGAGGAAAAGGACGTAAAGAAAATGCTTGAATACGTGGCAAAGGAAGAGAAGCTTAAGGTTGATGACGATGCATACAATGCAATATTCTATGTTTCCGAAGGAGATATGCGCAAGGCAATAAATGTGATGCAGGGATGTGCGATACACGGAATCAACATAACCCCTGATGCCGTGCATAAGATAAGCAGCAGGGCAAGGCCCAAGGAAATACATGAGATGATCGACCTTGCACTGAACGGCGATTTCATAAATGCAAGGAAAAATCTTGACAAACTCATAATCAATTACGGTCTTAGCGGGGAGGACATTGTTTTCCAGATTTACAGGGAAATACCGAACCTGAAAGTTCCTGATGAAAAAAAGATACTGCTTGTAGACAAGCTCGGGGAATACAATTTCAGGCTTGTCGAGGGTGCGAATGAAAGAATACAGATAGAGGCGCTGCTTGCACAGTTCGCGCTTCTTAAAAAGAGTTGAAAATATGAAATCAGTATTTGTTTTTCTGCTTCTGTTTTCGCTTTCAATCGGGGCAGAAACGATAATGCTTATTTTCGAGCAGAGGGATTTCGGACCAACTTATGAGGAGCAGTTTGATGAAATCCTGGTAACTATGGACTGTGATGCAGACATCATAACCATTTATGTGACAGATGAACACCAGCCGGCAGCCGGCGCGGTCGTGCGTCTTCTTTATGTTGATTATTCTGTTCCGCTTCTTGGCGCCGGACCTACCGACAGCGCGGGAAAATTCCAATATACACTTGTCGGGGACAAAAACCTGATGAACGGACTTTTCCTTGTTGTTATTGAGAAAGAGGGCTACAACAACAAAGAGGCGCATTTTGACGTAAGAAAATGCACTTATGAGCGGGAGGAAGAGCCTCCGCCCCAACCCGAACCGGCCCCTGAAGAAGAGCCCGAAGAAGAGCCACCGCCTGTTGAGGAACCTGAAGAACCGATTGAGGAGCCGGAAGCGCCCGAACCCGAAGAAAATATAACAGAAAACGTTACTGAAAATATTACAGGAGAACATGGGGAGGAGGAAGCCGCACCGTTATGCCCTTCATTTATGATTCTTCTGCTGTTGCTTGTTCTGATAAAACAATAACTTTATAGATTTCACCTGCAAATAGGAGGTCCAATAAGGTGAATTTTATGGAAAGAGTCAAAACCGGAATTGCAGGTCTTGATGAAATGCTTAACGGAGGAATACCCAAAAACAGGCACGTTGCCCTTTACGGAGGGCCGGGTGCAGGTAAAACATCATTCGCATTCGAATTCCTTTACCGGGGGGCCAAAAGCGGGGAAAACGGAGTTTATGTAACCCTTGAAGAAACCCAGGATGACATAGTGCAGAACATGAAGAACACTTTTCCCATGCTTACCGATGTTCCTGAACTCATAGAAGAGAAAAAACTGAATATAGTAAAACCCGACAAGCTGGAACTGGAAGAAGTTGCAAGCATACTTGAAGTGCAGATAACCGACAATGAGGTAAGCAGGGCAATCATAGATTCGGCAACCATGATAAGAATGTCCTTCAAAAATGAAATAGAATACAGGCAGACATTGTTCGAATTCCTTTCTTTACTGAGAAATCTTGACTGTACATCGATAACTACGCTGGAAGCTTCATCCCCTGTAAAATCAGAAATAAAATTCGATATAGAGCATTTCGTTATGGATGGTATCATAAACCTCTATAATCTTGACAGGGAAGACCGGAGAATAAGAGCCCTTGAAATATTCAAAATGAGAGGGACAGACCATTCCAGGGACCTCGTTCCGTTCAAGGTTACTCCATCAGGAATAAAGGTCTATGTAGGTGAAAAAGTCTTCTGATACGACAGAAAGGTATTTAATTATTAAAGTAATAAGACTAACTAAAATGTTTAATGAAGGTGACCATACATGGGAATTTTTGACAAAGTTTTTGGAAAAAGTGAAAAAACCGAGGTTCCTAATCTTGAGGAAATAATGGACTCAGAAGGCGACGTTGTAAACCCCCCTGCTGACTTCTACGTCAAGAGAGTAGACCTCAGAAATGAAGGCGATGGAGATCTGACCTTGAGAGAGCTTGGTGAAAAGAACATCATCATCCTGAATGTTACCCCGCTCTCAAAACAGCCGAACAGGCTCAAGGGCATAATTACGAAGCTGAAGAATCATGCAACAAAGACAAACGGGGACATTGCACTCCTTTCCGCAAATACGATTCTTCTTACGCCTGCGAATGTAAAAATAGTGAAATCAAAGAAAAAGCCCAAAGGAACAGTCATCTCCTGATAATTTCCATTTTTATTTTCTGTTTTTCCTTTTCAATCAGATGGATGAATATTTCTCCAAATGCCTTATCCTGTTTTATATCCACCGCCCTCATCTGGGTTAAATGAAGAAGCGAAATCAAAGTATAAATGATTTCCATACTGTTTTTTTCCTGAAGAATGCTTGAGAACAGCGACCATCCTGTTTCATCGCTGTTTTCCTTTATTTTTGCAAGAACATCATCCATTCTTTTTTCTATATCCTCTTCGCTTATTTCAAAATCGATTATTTCCCTTACAGAACCTCTTGGAATTATTTCCCGTTCTGTCGTATCATATTTGATTACTTTCTCCATCTCACCCATCAGTTCATCCACCGTTATCTGCCTTTTCGGGGGTATCCTTGATACAAGAACAAGCTGCGGAAGTTCATCATTTGCAATTTCAGCCTCTTCCGGAGGGTCGTACGCCTCAATAACCTCTTCTTCCATCGTAAGATATCTCAGATACTGGCTTTTGTATTTCAATAAAATGGCTGCTGCAAGTATGACGTTGGCCTGCACCGCAAGGTCAAGCTTTTTCAGTTCCTTTACTTTTTTCATGAATGCATCTGATATGAGTACGATGTCAACATCCCATGGGTCTATTTTGTTCTGGTCTATCAGTTCCAGAAGCATCTGCTTCCAGGTGGGTTTCTCTACCATGCTATGAATATCGAACTGGGAGGCCATAAGGCCTTATTCCCAGTTCAGGTTTATATATCTTTTCACCCCGTAGGAAGCTCTATCCCCGCCACAAGCTCAAGGTCGTCAAGCGAATTCCCCTGCACTCTGTTTTCCGAAACAGTATACAGCACATCATCAATGTACAAAGAGCGTTTTATCGCATATCCGTAATCGTAGTAGTAATATCCGTATTTGTCAAATGCATTTTCATCATCCATATGCGTTACCGTTCCCCGCAAATCAAATCCGTCTTCAACAGTAAGGTCGTATACGTATGCTCCCTGGAAAACATAATCGCCCTGCATGTTATCCGCTACTTCCTCTCCGTACTGCTCTTCATCTATTTCAGCAAGCAGAATCGGAATCACAAGCAGATTTTTCTCATGGTCATACAGGAATGCCTTGTGGTCATGGAGTGCATAGGAGTCTGTCCACCTGTCGCCTATTACAACTTTGTGCAGCTCCTTCGGTTTTTCAACATCTGAAACATCGAACACCGCCATTTTCACTCCCTGGTACCATGCAAAATTCCCGTCCTCCGCTTCAACCGTATCTTTTCCTATTCCGATTATGTGATTCTCATCCAGCGGATGCAGATAATCAGAATATCCCGGAATCTTTAATTTTCCAAGAACTTCAGGCTCTTCCGGATTGCTCAAATCAATTACAAACAAAGGATCAACTTTCTTGAAGGTAACCAGATAGGCTCTCTCCCCCATGAATCTTGCCGAATAAATCCTTTCGCCCGGTGCAAGATCCTCAAGCTCTCCAACCATTTCCAGTTCCTCATCAAATACGTAGATGTTGTTCATCGAAGTGCTTTCACCAGACCTTGAAACATGCCCTTTCGTAGTCGCTATCCTGAAATATCCGTCATATTCATCCATTGAAAACTGATTGAGTATATGCCCCGGAGCTTCCATCGAGCCTGAATACTCAATTACCTGCCCGTCAAGCGAAAACTTGTGCACCACGGTTCTCTCACCTTCATAATCATAGTCAACTTCCGCAACATACAGATTATCCTGCGATGCATAGATATTTTCGCCTGATGCGACTATCGTCTGCTTTACGATGTCCGCATCATGGTCTTCCATTGAAATCGCGCCGAGTGTTACAAATCCTCTTGCCTCAACAGGCGGAAGGTAGCCTATTTCATCACAGCCGCACATCTGTTTGAATCCGCCCTCTTCAGAATCCCTGTACAAAGGAACTATTTCTTCAGGGTCGTCAGGAGCATAATACTGGTATTTGCTTATTACAAAATACGCGGTTGAATCTATTTTTCTTGATGAAATATATCTTCCTTCGAATTCAACCGTTCTTGTTATTTCCGGATTTTCCCTGTCAGAAACATCAAGCAATTGCAGTACTGTCAAATCACCATAAGGTACATAATATTCCGGAACAACTTCTTCATATACCTCTTCAATTATATTGCTGTAATAATATTTCTGGCCGAAAACAAGCACCGTATCCCCGTCTATGAAAATTTCGTAGGGATCCACCTCTCCCAGATAAATACTCGACAGAAGCTCTGCATCTTCCGCAGGATATGCCTCTATTATATGCAATTTATTATTCGATATTACGTAAATATATTTTCCATCTGTTTTCACGATATCTGCTTCATCCACTCCTTCAACCTGGATGTTTGTTTCAGAATAATCGGTAGAGCCTGAAGGAGCAGCTGACCCTTCCATAGCCATGTCCATTGCCATCATCGGCATTCCGCCCATTGCATTTTTGATTCCGTAATAATTGCCTTCATTTTCCTCAAATTCATCTGCAATTTCCTGGCATGATGAAAACCTTGCAATATTTACCACTGCACTGGAATTGTTGGTTTCAACCGGAGGTTCAACACAACCCGCAATCAGCATCAAACCCAAAAGTCCAAACATAATCTCAAATTTCATTTACATCACCAACTAAAGCTAAGAAACCTTAGTTATAAATCGGGTTTGATTTTGTAAGGTAAAAACCTTACAACATAACTAGGATAAAAGATTACGATTTCCGACGAGTTTTGTTAGATTCCCACCAAGGGGCCCTAGGAGGGGTCTTGCTAGAATAATACTCGGGAAGCACGTTATCAACTGTCGGTATTCTTTCCGAAAGCCAGTGTATTTTGAATTTGAATTCCTCTCCTTCTCTTCTTAACCGTTCATCGTGTTCCTTTCCGCCCTGCGAACACTTCGAAATTCCTTCTTCCATCGGGCTTGCCCCCTTTCTTCCTTTTTTTACTGCCCTATCCACTGCTTTCTGTATCCAACGCGGAAGAAGTTTGTATGTTCCTGATAAATCTCTTTTTGCACCTGCTTTTGTTTGATGTTTCATTCAAAACACCTGCTAATGTCTTGAAGCGAAATCTTTTAAATCCGAATTTGCATATTCCAGATAAGAGGTAATATTATGGAGATAAAACAAGCCTTAATCCTGGACGAGAATGAACCGCTGTCAAAAGCCGCTGAAGGAATTCGTGACAGCCGCACAGCCGTGATAATAACAAAAAACGGAAGATATTCCGGAATAATCGATGACAGGAACCTCAGGCTTAAAACTGTTCAGAGCCCTGCAAAAACAAAATGCAAAACCGTGATTGTCAAACCCCCGGTCCTTACCAAGGACACCGGAATTCTTGAAAGAATCGATGCATTTCTTCTCGGCCACTTCAAGGCCCTCCCCGTTATTAATGAAAGGGATAAGCCCATTGGCATAACTACAAGAGTAGAACTGCTTGATGACATGATAAAAAACAATCTTATGCCCAGGCTTCATGTAAAAGAACTCATGAATGCGCCGGTATATACTCTTGATTACAAAAAATCGGTAGGGGAAGCAAAACTGAAAATGAAAAAATACAGGGCAGGAAGACTGATAATTACAAGAATGGGGAATGCAATAGGAACGTTCTCCACATTTGACCTTGCCAGAGAGACGCTCAGGCCCAGAAAAAAACAGAGAATGGCGACTGTTATCTCCACAAGCACAGGCTATGACGACCTTCCGGTTTCCGGTCTTTACCGCTCTGACCTCACAACAATAAAATCTGATTCAACCGTTGAACAGGCTGCAAGAAAAATGATACGCAAGGAAGTTTCATCAGTAGTTATTGTGAGCGGGAAGAAGCATATTGGTGTTGTTTCGGCAATCGATATCTTCAAAGTGATAAAAAAAGCAACCAAGAAAACAATGGATGTCGGCATAAGCGGCCTTGATGATGAGACAATCCTTTACCGCGACGCCATAAGGGAAGATGTTGAAAAAGTCGCGAACATATTTGCAGAAACATATGGAATAAGAAGAGTAAACGTCCATGTCAAGAAAGGAAAATCTATTTATACCATAAATATTTTTGTTGAAGGGAACCGAGACCGGTTCACTGTCCGCACCGAGGGGCCTTCGATGAAAGATACTGTCAACATGGCGGTTGCAGAACTAAGGAAGCAGCTCGCCAGAACAAAACATGTTAAAAAAAGCCGAAAGGTTAGGAGCAGGGGTGGTCGTTATGGCGGATAGTTTTGTTGAAAACTGCAGAATGAAAACAAGAAAAGGGCAGGTAAGCACAGAACTGCTGGTAATAGTCGGACTTGTATTATTGATTTTCATACCCATGCTGGTCCTCGTTTATTTCAAGGCTAATGAGGCAAGCGAGCAGATAGGCACTTATCAGGCAGAACTGCTGGTTTTCAAGATTGCCCATACTGCGAATTCAGTAGGCAGCCTGGGCACCGGTTCATTCATGTATACTGACCTTTATATCCCGCAGAATGTAATCTATCTGAAGACAGCAACCTTCGGGACAGGAGGTGAAGTGGCGCTCAAACTTAACACAGTGGAAGGGGAAAGCGAAATAGTCGAGATAGTGAAATATCCTCTAGTGAATCCGGGCGTTCTTGCCGAAGGCCCGTCATACGGTTGGGCAAGGTTCAAGATAGAAAGCATATATGAAGACGGAGTAGGCAAAATAAACATAACGCGCGTCTCGTGAACCTTTAAAAAACCATGCGTGCATATTCAAAACACCCGAGCGGACTACCAGGGTAATTCCGGTAGGAGGGCTTGATTTTATGAACAGAAAACAATTATCAGAGGCCATTAACAAGGCTCTCGAAGACAAAGGAAAAAGAAAATTCGCACAAAGCCTAGAGTTGATAATAAACACACGCGGAGTTGATTTCTCCAAGAGTGAAAACAGGGTCAGTATAGACATAATCCTTCCAAAAGGAAAGGGGGGTAAAGAACTCAAGGCAGCAATTATAGCCGAAGAGGCAATAGCGAACCAGGCAAAGAAGGGCGGTGCGGACCTTATAATCCGTCCGGATGATATCGATTCCTACTCAGACCCGAAGAAGCTGAAGGACCTTGCGGAGAATTATTTCCTTCTCACCCAACCCAATCTCATGGGCCAGGTCGCAAAATCTTTTGGTCAGTATCTGGGTAAGAGGGGAAAACTACCAAGACCGATAATAGGCGATGTTACGGCAATGATTACATCATCAAAGAATTCGATAAGAGTTACGACAAAAGGAAAATACCTTCCTGTTCTCCAGGCTTTTGTGGGTACAGAGAACATGACCGGGGATGACCTTACGGAAAATGCTGAAACAGTGTACGAAGCAGTCAAGAACAAGATTGGCGGTGAAGGCAACGTGAAATCTGTTTACGTTAAGCTGACGATGGGCAAACCGGTGAAAGTAGGGTGATTACCATGGCATACAAAATAGATACCAGCAGAAAAGCCGTCAAGGAAAAAATAGCAAAGGTAAAGGAAACAATAGAGGATATCAAAAATTACAAAACCGTTGCATTAATCAGCCTTGAAAAACTTCCTGACTCGCTTCTCCAGTCGCTAAGAAAGAAAATAAGGGAAGACGGCGGAAAGGTTCAGATACTCAAAAAAGCAGTCATAACCAGAGTGCTTGAATCCAACCCAAAGCTTAAGGACAGGGTTTCTGATTGTGAAAGGCCGGTTGCATTCGTATTGACCAACTGGTCTCCTTACGAACTCAACAAATTCCTGAAAGCAACAAGGAAAAAGAGAGCGGCAAAAGCAGGGGAAACAGCTCCTGCGGAAATAGTTGTTCCCGAAGGCGAGACAGACCTTCCTCCGGGTCCTGCACTTTCAGAACTAAAGGCAGGAGGCGTCAATGTCCAGATAAAAGGAGGAAAAATCGCAGTTGCAAAGGACAGTGTTGTCGCAAAAGAAGGGGACAAGATAACAATCCAGAAGGCAAAGGCGCTCCAGACCCTTGGGGTAATGCCTTTCGAGACAACCGCAAAACTGATTTTCGGTTTTGACGGGGAATACAATTACACTTCAGACGTACTCGATATAGGGGATACAATCAACGGCGATCTGCAAGAATCTTTGAGAGAGGCATTCAACCTTTCGGTCAATGCAGATTACCCGACGTCACTGAGTGCAGACTACCTTCTGCAGGAAGCATTCAGACAGGCTCTCAATACCGCAGTCAACGGAGAGCTCTACAGTATTGTTACTGTTGATGAACTCCTCCTCAAGGCATTGAGGGAAGGCAAAGCGCTTTCCGACGTGTCTCCTGAGGAAGAGAAGCCTGCTGAAGAGGCCCCTAAGGAAGAGCCAAAGAAAGAGGAAGCTCCAAAGGCAGAAGAAAAGCCAAAAGAGGAGCCTAAAAAAGAAGAGCCCAAGACTGAGGAGAAGAAAGAAGGGAAGGCTCCTGAACCCAAGAAAGAGGAAGCTCCAAAGGCAGAAGAAAAGCCAAAAGAGGAACCTAAAAAAGAAGCTCCAAAGGCTGAGGAAAAACCTAAGGAGGAGAAGCCAAAGAAGAAACCGAAAAAAGAAAAACCTGCTGAGGAAAAAAAAGCAGAGAAAAAAGAGGATACTAAAAAAGAATGATTAAAAGGTGAATAGATATGGCAAAGATAGATCCGTATTTGCACGCTGTGCTTCTGTTGCACGGTGCTGGAAAGGAAGTAACAAAAGAAAACATCGTGAATGTCGTAAAGGCAAGCGGTGCGGAAGCTGATGAGGCAAAGGCAAAGGTTCTTGCAGATGCAGTCAAGGACGTAAACTTTGAAGACCTTCTCAAGAACGTTGCAGTAGCAGCAGCACCGGCAGCTCCGGCGGCAGCTCCAGCAGGCGAGGCAAAGAAAAAGGAAGAAAAGAAAGAGGATGAAGGCAAGAAAGAAGAACAGGCTGCAGAAGGATTGGCTAACCTCTTCGGTTAGATTTTTTTTAATTTTTTATTTTCTGTTTTTCTTCTTCCATCCACAATAGTCGTAACCTATTTAAACGTTTGTCTTAATTATTAGACTATCTAATGGTGGGCAGTTTATGGAAAAAGTAAAGATGGAAATCGCAGGAGAAATAGCCCTTTCTGAAGACCCTGGCGGCACAATGAGAAAATGGAGAGAGATATTCAATATAAGCCAGGTCGAACTCGCAAGAACGCTCAATATCACTGTTTCAACAATAAGCGATTACGAGGGAAACAGGAGAAAATCACCGGGTACTGCGGTACTCAAGCGTTTTGTCAATACTCTTTTTGAAATCGACAAGGCAAAAGGCGGAATAATAATACAAAAATTCACTGAAAAGGAAAAACCGACCAAGGAATTCTTCGAAGTCCATGAATTCGCAAGAAGCATCTCGCTCAAGGATTTCATGAGCCTGATAAAAGGAAAGGCAATTACGAATCCGGACCTTATAGAGTCGAAGAGAATCTACGGTTATACCCTAATTGACAGCATAAAGGTGATCCTAGACATGCCTTTTTCATATTTCCAGAATCTTTACGGAAATGTCAATGAAAGGGCATTCGTTTTCATGGGAGTTAGCACAGGAAGAAGCCCCTTTGTTGTTGTAAGGGTAAGCCAGTCAAAACCGTCCGCAATAATCCTGCATAATATAGAGCCCAACAAAATAGACAAGCTCGCAGTCAAGATATCGGAAAGGGAAAGAATACCGATGATTGTAACTAAAATGCCTGTTGAAGAAATAAAGAAAGCACTCAACAGAATCTAATTTTCCAGAAGAGTATTTACAACTTCATAAAGAACCAGGTCACTGTGCCCCAGGTCAACAATCTGCTGCGTTATTTCCGCAACCTTTTCAGGATTTGCAGTGAATGCCGCGGCAAGCGCTGTTACTGTGTGCACATTTTCCTTCTTGGCCAGCTCCATAATCCCCTTCATCATCTTTGTTGATTTCTGGTAATCCAAATTAGCGAGCTGTCCCACAAAATCCACAGTAAGCTTCTCATTCTCGGTAGTCATAAATATTTCCGTGCTGCACATGACGGCCAGCATCCTTGTTTCTGCTTCCCCGAGCCTCCATACTGCTTCCATCATTCCGCTTTTGTTTGTAAATACGATTTCATCAAGGAAAAGACCATACAAATCCCTGAATTTGTCCTCGTCAGCCATCCTTGAAATTCCTGTTACTATCTCTTTGGTGCAGTTATCCTCGTTCATAATGATTTCAAGCATCGGTGATTGTATGCCAAACTTTTTTCTTGCAACATTACCTGCAGACATTCTGAAGTACTTTTTCAGGAAATCCCGTGTTTTCCTTCTTTTAATCTGCTCGGTATTTTCAGTATCGTAAGAATGTCTTGTTGTATCCGGTCTCCTGCTAATTCTGCTGTTCATATTTCTCCCTCTCTAAAATCACTGTTAATGGACATGTAATAAAATGTTTAAAAATCTAGAGGAGCTTTAACTTTCCGAACAACTCATCCAGTTTTTCCTCGTCCCAGGGTCCTATGCCGACGCAGGTAAGGGTTCCGGGCTCAATCTGCGTATGCCCCGCATCCCTTATCAGTTCTGCGGGAATTTCCTCTCTTTTTGCAAGCTCGAAATTCTCAATAAGTTCGGATTCACTCCCGACCTTAAGCACAACTTTCTTCTGGCCTTCCATTTCCCATTCTCTTGCAATATCAGGATATTTTTTTTCTGTTTTTTTGAATGCTGCAAGTGATGCGTGTGCAACCTGGGCGCTCAATTTCCCCTTTCCCATCTTCAAATCGGCCCGTACAATTATCACCTGCTTCATTCTTTCACCGTTTTTATTGCAATCCTTACTTTTCTTCCGTCAATGACATCCTCTTTCATCTTGTCCTTTAAAACGAATTCTATTTTTTTTGCATTGACTCCTTCAGCAAGTTTTTTCTCATGATTCTTTATTATTTTCTGTATCTCATTCTCAGCGTCAATGTAAACATTTATCGCATCCTTCTCAACAAGCTTTTCGGTTTTTCTAAGATTCTGCACCCTTCTCTTGATTTCGTTTATCATTCCCTCTTCATAAAGCTCCTCATCAATTTTCTTGTCAACATGTATCTTTCCGTTTGAGAACTCCTCCGAAGAAAGCTCGCCTTTCGGTGCCTCCTCAACAACAACAATCTCTTTTACATTGACCAGCATCTTCAGCACATTTTCAAACGCCTTCACTCCATCCATTGTTTCATGCGACTTGCTTTCAACATAAAGCGTTCTTATCGGCCATCTCGTCTTTATCTCCGCGTTCTGCCTTGCAATCATTGCCGAAGACGTTATTTCCCGGACATTATCCATCTGCTTTTCCGCAATATTGTTTATCTTGTCTTCCTGGTCCTTTACCATCTCAATAAGCGCTACTGATTCTGTTTTTTCGTATTTTTTGAAAAATCTTCCGTAAAGATATTCTGAAATGAACGGAGATATCGGCGCAAGCATTACCAGCGAATTCAGAAGAACGGTGTATATCGTCTCCAGTGCGGCCTTGTCATTTTTCCTTGCTATCCTGTCTTTTGCTATTTTCATGTAAAACCTGCTGAAATCCTCGGTTATGAAGTGTCTCAGCGCCTTCACCGCCCTGTTCGGCTCTGGATTTTCAAACGCCTTCCTGTATTCCTTTATCGTATTATTCATCCTGCTGATTATCCATCTGTCAACATCATCAAACTCGGCATTCTCGATTTTCTTCTTCGGATAGAATCTTTCAAGGAAAACCGTAAGATTTACCGCGATGTTGATGTCAGAACTGCATTTCTTCATATCCTCCCAGCTGAATTTCAATTCATCCCATATCGTATTGCTGAGCCCCCACATCCTGAAAGTGTCTGCACCGTATTTTTCTATTATTTCCTCAAGCGGTATGAAATTTCCAAGCGATTTGCTCATTTTCTCTCCGTGTTCGTCAACAAAGAAGCCGTGCATGAGCAGTCTTTTGTAAGGTCCCGCATCATATCTTACAACACCCGAGCCGAGCAGTGAATAAAACCATCCTCTTATCTGGTCCTGTCCTTCTATTATCAGGTCTGCGGTTTCCCCGTATTTTTTCCTTTCCTTTTCATCCAGTGAAGCCCATACTGCGTTTCCCGAATCAAACCATACATCAAGAACATCAGATACTCTCTTCATCTTTTTTCCGCATTCACAGTCAAGCTCTATTTTGTCTATGAACGGCCTGTGGAGCTCCTTGACCTTGGGTATTTCGTCTTTTGAACCGATAACCATTATCTTCCCGCATTCGCATCTCCATATCGGCAGCGGAATTCCCCAGTATCTCTGCCTTGATATGCACCAGTCAGGAGCATTGGATACGAATTCCTTGAATCTTTCTTTTGCAAAATCAGGACGCCATTCTGTTTTGTCAATCTCCATCATCATCCTTTCCTTGAGTTTGGAGATTGCGATAAACCATTGTTTTGTAGTCAGGAATATCAGCGGATTCTTGCATCTCCAGCAGTGCGGATACCTGTGCTTCATCCTTTCATCATAAATCAGGGTGCCGTTCTCCTTCATGAGCTTGATTATGTCGGGGTTCGCCTCTCTCACATTTTTCCCGTAAAACATCTTGCCTGCTTCTTTGGTGTATTTCCCTGCAGAATCCACGGGGCTGAATGCCTCTATTTCATATCTTTTTCCTATTATGAAGTCCTCCATACCATGCCCCGGCGCAGTATGGACTAATCCGCTTCCTTCTTCAAGAGTAACATATTCATCACTCAGAACAACCTCCCTGTCATATTCCTTGCCTATCTTGTCCTGGAAAGGATGTTCGTACTGAATGCCGTTTAGTTTCCTTCCGGGAAGCTCTTCAAGAATGGTTGCGCTTTTATCTGTCAATGCCATAAGATAATCAAGTCTTTCTTTTGCAAGAATCCAGACTTCCCCGTCAACATCTGCTTTAACATACATATGGGTCGGATGCGCCATGACCCCCATATTCGCAACAAGCGTCCACGGAGTTGTTGTCCATATTATCAGGTATTCGTTTTCCTTTCCATTTACCTTGAATTTTACGAAAATGCTCGGGTCTGTTTCTTCACCGTATTCCAACTCGTAATTAGCCATCGTCGTCTCGCATCTGTAGCAGTAAGGAAGAACATAGATTCCCTCATGCATGAGTCCCTTGTCCCATGCCATCTTAAGCGTCATCCACGATGAATTGATATACGGGTCCTTGTATGTTATGTAGGGGTGCTCCCAGTCCATCCATACTCCAAGTCTCTCGAACTGTTTCCCCATAACTCCTATATATTTGGTTGCAAACGACTTGCACTTCTCTATGAATTTCTCTATCCCGTATTTTTCTATCTCGTTCTTGTTTTTTATCTTGAGCTCCTGCTCGACTTTAACCTCGATAGGTAGACCATGCGTATCATAACCGGGCTGGCATCTTACATCCCTGCCGCTCATTCTCATGTATCTGCATACCGAATCCTTGATTATCTTGTTCCAGCCTGTTCCGGGGTGAATCTGGCCGGTTGCATACGGAGGTCCGTCACAGAAGTAAAAAGGCCCTCCGTTCTCGTTTTTTTTATTGGCCTTTTCGTATATCTTGTTCTTTTCCCAGAACTTAAGTATCTCTTCCTCTACTTTCTTATGGTCATACATATTAGTACCTCTGAATTAGTGAGCATTTAGAGTAAAGTAGAAAAGTAATAAAAAAGCTAGTCACGGAACAATTATACACAAAAATAAACCTTTAAAAACATTTAACCACAATATTATCTTATGTCACGATTCAGAACTCTTGTTGGAAGACCTGTTGTTACGGCTGCAGTGGCACTGAGCCTTGCAGCAAGCCCGATGCTGGAAAAACGTGCCAGAGCATGTGACAAAGGCGCTGAAGTCCAGAAGAAAACAAGCTTTTTCTCTTCGAATAAACTCCCCGAAATACTCAAAAGCGTCAGTGGAAAAACAGATATGGAAAAAGTGGAAAGCATGTTCGGAATCCTTAAGATAGGAGCAGGGGTGCTTAAAGTAGTCAAGTCAGGAAAAGACAACAGGGCGCCGAGAACAGTAGACGAGACAATCGAAAAAGGAGGAGACTGTACAGAGTTCGCATCAGTAATGATAACCGGAATGAAAATACTCGGAATCAAGGGAGGAGCAGATATCATTCATTTCGAGGATTCAAAGGAAGACCAGGACCATATGGTTGCATATGCTTTAATAGATGGAAAGAAAATTTATCTAGACCCCCAGGCGGAAATTGGCAAAATAAAGGGCAAATACAAGGTTGTCATGGAGCTTGATTTTGATAAAGCAGAGAGCATTCCGCACAGGGAAATGGGCAATTACTACAAATTAAAAGGAAAAGCGGATGAGGCAGTCAAGGAATTTGAAAAAGCGGTTGAGCTCAATCCTGAAGATGCATACTGCCATTATAATCTTGCAATTCTATACGAAAAGAAAGGTAATATGAAAAAAGCGAAAAAACACTATGATATTGCTGCAAAACTTGACCCTGAAAACGAGAAATACAAGCAGCACAAGAAAAAGGGAAGCTATAACGAGGAAATCCAGGCAGCATATGCAGCATATGAAAAAGGAGATTATGTTTCTGCAAAAGAACATTTCGAAAATGCACTGAACAGCGGTGAAAAACTAAGCAAGAAAGAAAAGAAATCGCTTGAAGAAAACATCAAGATGTGCGAAGAAATGATCAAGCAGAATCAGTAGGTTTTTCCTCTTTATCTTTTTCTGCCTTTTCCTTTGCAGCCATATCCCTTGCAATTTTCAGCTTAAGTTTATGGGACATTATCTCGCTGTATTCTCCTGCCTTGTTCAGAGCTGCGGATTCGATTACCTGTTGAATGGATCTGTCATTGAGTATGTTCTCATTATTTGTTGACAATAAAACAAAATTCTCCTCATTTTTCCTGATTGCCTGATACAGGCATCGCGTAATTTCATTCACTGCAGCGATTATCATCAGCGAGCCCTCCCATCTTTTATGGGCTTCGAAAAGCTTTCCTGCAAGAGCATCAAGCACCTCGATAATCTTATCCTGCGGGATTCTTTCTCCTTTCTCCTCTACAGATGCAACCATCTCACTTGCAAGCATTTTTCCATCATATTCTGCTCGCAATGCGTATGTTCCGCCGAGCATTGCAACATCGCTTATAAGGTCAAGCGCTTCAATTGGCGGGTGGCTCCTGAAGAACAGATTAAACGTAGTGAGGCATATCTCCTCTTCAGGTTCAAGAATTGCTATAAGCGGAGAAACTACGGGCTGGTCATCAACCGTAGCCATGCCGACTGAAGGATACGCGTCTATACCGAGTTTTCTAATAACGCTAACAGCAATCATCATTGCTTCCATATAATTAGGTATAACCATGATTTCAATACCGCTTTTCCCATGTGTTCCTGCCCTGTCCTCCTGCTCTGACAATATTCTTCCTGCGGTCAATAATCCTTCATTCGGGATTATCATATCCGGTATGACTGCGAGCTTCAAATCATCATACTCATAATGCCTGTGAAAAACGGATTCTGTTCTTGCGTCAAGGTCAAAAGGTGCAAGAATATCTATTATCTGGTCAATGAGTTCATCCCTGTCATCCTTATTAAAAATAGTTGAAAGTTCTTCTACTTCATCATTATGGTCAGCATAAGGTCCTTTATCTTCTGCCAGAGCATGCTCATCCATCATTTCCTTTGCTTTTCTGCACTGCTTGTTCAGCCCTTTCTCCTGTTTCTCTCTCTGTTTTTCAAGTGCTGCAACCCCGGTCTTTTTCTTCAGCAGGATTTTGTCTTTCTTGCCGGTATGCCTCATTACATAGTCAATAGGATTTCCTTTTTCATCTGCCTTCTGCAGTTTAATCTCTCCGAATTTTATTCTGTAGACTGTCATATGATTATATATGTCAGAAAATGTTTATAAATGTATTTATTTACGGTGTCGCATAACTTTCAAGAAGGTGGAAGTCCTTAGAACGCACTACAACTAAACCAACGACACCTTCAATTTTTCATATTGTTCATCATAATATTATGAACATAAGCTCTTCTCAAG